>Ga0247730_1000017_pt1 | contig 209128 bp, 173 predicted proteins | sample UWRJL073202C2_FD_180959 | JGI IMG/M metagenome (GOLD analysis project Ga0247730, IMG submission 180959) | Plant litter microbial communities from Arlington Agricultural Research Station in Wisconsin, United States - UWRJ-L073-202C-2 | ecosystem: Environmental > Terrestrial > Plant litter >... | reverse complement strand
TTTGACAGCTTCACGCCTCAGCGCGGGGTCGATCGGGCGAAATCCCATAAATCACCTCAGTAGGATGGAAATATCCTACATCGGTGTCCAGAATCATTAAGCCACTACAGGCGCGCTCCTACAACGACGTGTTTCAGCGCGCCGGCTTTAATCCGAGATCCATCGAATAAATCGCCACCGGGTACTTCACCTTCGACACGCCGCCCTGGAAGTTCGGCGCGCGATTCAACTGCACGGCTGGAATCCACAGCTTGCCGTCGTGGCCAATCCACATCGCATCGGCCCAGACGAGGCGCTTGTCGTCCACGAGCACGCTTTCCTTGCCTTCCGGCGTCAGCTTGATGATCTTCAGCTTATTGACGTCCGAAACATAAATGTTGCCGTCGCCATCGATCACGGTGCCGCCGGTGGTCGGCGTGTCGTAGAACAGTTTCACCTTGGCGTTGAGCTGCGTCGGGCTGAGCTTCGTGTCTTCCAGCGCGGCGATCGACACGCGGTAGAGCGGGCCGGAACTCGCCTGGTAATACAGCCACTGCAGGTCGGGCGAGACCTCGAGCTGGTCGGCATGGATGCACCTGCTTGCCGTCGCTCATCAGCATCTTGCCTTCGGCGTACATCCGCCGACGGTCGGTGGTGGATTCCGTGTGCTCGAGCACGCGACGCTGCGTGCCGGTCCTGAGGTTGAGCACGATCAGGCCCGGATCACCGGCATCGGTCAGGAACGCGTAGTCGCCGGCGAAACGGATGTCGTCGACATAGGTACGTTTTGCGCTGCCCGGGCCCATATCGATCGTGCGTACGACCTTGTTGGTCGCCATGTCGATCTCGACGAGCTTGCCCTTGGCGGCGCTGGCGGGGATGTCCTTGTCGGGGCCCAGCGAGCGTCAAAGCCGATGAAGCATCTAGGTCAGTCGTTGGCCGATAGCCAGACACGCAGCAATCTGTCGCGACGCCTGGCGTACCGAGTCGGCGGCACGTTCAAACATTTCTGCTTGTGTCCAGCCGCGGTTCGGCGTGCTGAACACCGCCTCGATCGAGTCACTCAATACGTGGTGGTAGTCGTCACCGAGACAGCCAGCCAGTGCGATCACCGGTTTGCCGTGCTGTCGTGCGATGCGCGCGACACCGACGGGCGTCTTGCCGTGCACGCTCTGTCCGTCGATGCGGCCTTCGCCCGTGATGACCAGGTCGGCGGCGCGCACGTGCGCGTCGAGCCCGGCCACTTCACTGACGATGTCGATACCGGGTCGCAGGCTGGCGTGAAGCATGGCCACCGCGCCGGCACCGAGGCCACCGGCGGCACCTGCGCCGGGCAGGTCGGCGACCTGCATGCCGAGATCGGTTTCCACCTGTGCGGCGAAGCGTGCCAGTCGCGCGTCGAGCTCGACGATCATCGCGTCGTCGGCGCCTTTCTGCGGCCCGAAGATCGCGGCGGCACCGCGCGGGCCGAACAGCGGGTTGTCGACGTCGCAGGCGACGTCGATGACGCAGTCGGCCAGTCGTGGATCCAGCCCGGAAAGATCGATGCGCGCGAGTTGATCGAGCCGTGCGATCGGCGGTTCGCCCAGCGACTCACCATCACCGTCGAGCAGTCGTGCGCCCAGGGCCTGTGCAAGGCCGCAGCCCGCGTCGTTCGTGGCGCTGCCGCCGATGCCGAGGATGATGTGCCGCGCACCGAGTTCGAGTGCGGCATGGATCAGTTCGCCGGTGCCGCGTGAGCTGGTCAGCATCGGGTTGCGCCGTGCGGCAGGAACGAGTTCCAGCCCGCTCGCCGCCGCCATCTCGATCACGGCCGTCCGGCCATCACCCAGCAAGCCGAAGAAGGCCTGCACGGGTTCACCCAGCGGGCCACTGACTTCACGCTCGATGCGGCGTCCGCCCGTGGCCGCGATCAATGCCGCCACGGTGCCTTCGCCGCCATCGGCCATGGGCAGGCAGTCGTACTCGGCATCAGGAAAGACATCACGAAAACCGACCTCGATGGCCTGTGCGACCTGCAGTGCGCTGAGGCTTTCCTTCCAGGAATCCGGTGCGATAAGAATCTTCATCGTTCAACCCCGGTGGAACACGCCGAACAGGATCGTCGACACGGCGGTGATGGTAAGGCCGACCAGTGACTGGAACGGGATCAGTTTCAGCTGCTCGGCGACGGACGCGGCCACGGAGCCGCCGGAAGCATGGAAGAACGGCCCGTGCGGCATGTGATCAAGCACCGTGGAACTTGCGTTGGGACGTGGCGTCGTCGATCTCCACCGCGCGCGCCTGCGACAGCACCAGCAGCGCGCCTTCGTGGGTATCGCCGATGCGCTCGCCCTGGCCGGAAGCGATGATCCGGCCTTCGGCATTCATCACGTTCACGTTGCAGCCCAGGATGCCCATCGTGCGCGTGACGATTTCCTGCGCCAGGGCAGGCTCGAGCGACATCATGGGCGGGGCATCCCGGCGTGGGTGCACGGACAGGAGGGGCGGGTGTTTCGTTGCATGGGAACGCTCCGCATGAACCGCTGGCGGGAAAAAGGCGAGCTTAGTCGGTGCGCCCGGGAAATGCAGGGTCGCCGGCTATCCTCGACGTACACCTGCCCTTCCCACCCCGCCGATCATGCTGCCGACCTATGCCTGACGACCTCCCTCCCTACCCGATGTCCGCGCGCGTGAAGGCCCTGCGTCGCAGCGGCGTGCTCGACCTGCCCGGCGACACCCAGTTCGCGCACCTGACCGAGCTGGTCAGGATGATGCTCGGAGTGCCGGTGGCCATCGTCTCGATCGTGGACGAGCACCGCCAGGTCTTCGCCGGGCATTCGGGGCTGCCCGAGCCCTGGGCGTCACTGGGCCAGACCCCGATCACGCACTCGTTCTGCCAGCACGTGGTCGAGCGCGGAACCGTGCTGTCGGTCAGCGACGCACGCGCCGAGCCACTGGTGCGGGATAACCTGGCGATCAGCGAGCTGGGCGTGGCGGCCTACCTGGGCGTGCCGATCCATCTGCCGGGTGGCGAACTGATCGGTGCGCTCGCCGCCATCGATACGGTGCCCCGCACCTGGAGCGAGCATGACCTGCGGCTGCTGGAATCGGTGGCCGTGGTCGTCGACAAGGAAATCCGGGTCGGTTCGTCGGAACGCAAGTTCCGAACGCTGTTCGAGGAAATGCGTGAAGGTTTCTATGTCGGGGAGGTGATCAGGGACGACGGCGGGCAGCACGTGGTCGACTTCCGCTTCGACGAGGTCAACCCGGCTTTCGGGCACCTCACCGGCATGCCGGTCGAGCGCGCCACGGGTGCGCTGATGGGTGACGTCGCCCCTGCGGCCATGCCCCTGTTGCTTCCCGTCTACGAGCGGCTGCTCCTCGAACGGACGTCCATCGTCCACGTGCATCGCTCGGCCTTCCTCGACGGACACTGGTTCGAGACACGCATGACGCCGCTGGATGGCGACCGCCTCGTGGGCTTCTTCACCGACGTCACGGATCGCCGCAACAGCGAAGCACTGCAGGATGTACTCAACCAGGAGATGAGTCATCGGTTGAAGAACACGCTGATGATGGTGCAGGCACTGGCCATGCAGACCTTGCGAGGCGTTTCCGAACGCGCCCCTGTCGAGGCCCTCGAAAAGCGCATCTATGCGCTCAGTTCGGCCCACGACATTCTTTTCGAACGTAACTGGGAAAGTGCATCGGTGGACGGTATCGCTCGCGCGGCGCTCGGTCGGCTGTGCATGGAAGGCCGGGTCGATCTCGCCGGCCCCGGTGTCGAGATGGGCGCCAAGGCCACGCTTTCCCTCTCGCTGCTGCTGCACGAGCTGGCGACCAATGCCATCAAATACGGGGCGCTGTCGAATGCGGACGGGCGCGTCGCGCTCGACTGGTCGATGGACGGCACGGATTTCCATCTACGCTGGCGGGAAACGGGTGGCCCCGTCGTCTCCGAACCGTCGCAGAGAGGTTTCGGCTCGAAGCTCATTCGCATGGGCCTCGGTGCCGGCGACGTCGTCACCCGTTACGAACCCCTTGGTTTTTTCCTGGAACTGACGACTCCGCTATCGCACATGAAACAGGCCTGACATTCCATGAGCGATGTGACACCTTCAAAGTCCGTGGTGCTTGTCGTCGAAGACGAACCGTTGATCCGTCTCATGGCCATCGAGCTGATCGAGGAGGGCGGCTTCGAGGTCGTCGCGGCCTCGGACGCGGCGGCTGCCGTGGCGATACTGGAACGACGCCTCGACATCCGCATCGTCTTCACCGACATCGACATGCCCGGCGGCATGGACGGTATCCGCCTGGCCGCCGTGATTCGCGAGCGTTGGCCGCCTCTCCAGATCGTGGTGACCTCGAGCCACCTGAATGTCCACCCGTCGCAGATGCCTGCGCGTGGCGTCTTCCTCTCCAAGCCTTACGAGGGCAGGGAGCTGGTCGGGCTGCTTCGATCGCTGGCGCAGGACCGCCCGGACCTTCCCGAGCCGGCCTGACCCCGGCCTCGTCAGTGCGGCACGAGCAGGCGGAAGGCGAGCGCGATGAGCGCCACCGCCACGACGCCAGCGACGTAAAGCCCGACAAACCAGCCGGCGCGACGCCAGAAGCCGTGCCTCGGCACATGCTCGCCACGGGAGGGCATCAGTGATACCCGGGATCGTCGTGGCGGACCTTGCCGCGGAACACCCAGTACGCCATGGCGGAATACGCCAGGATGATCGGCACGATGATCGCCGCACCGAACAGCGTGAACAGCTGGCTCGAGCGGGGCGACGATGCCGTCCAGATATCCAGCGAGGGCGGGATGATGTTGGGGAAGATGCTGATGATCAGCCCGGTATAGCCGAGGAATAGAATGGCGGCGGTCAGTACGAACGGCTGGCGGTCACGTTTCCGGCGGATGGCGCGCTGGATGCCGAACACGCAGGCCAGCACCAGCACCGGCACCGGCAGGAAGAAGAACAGGTCGGGCAGGGCGAACCAGCGTCGGGCGACCGCGGCATCGCCCAGCACGGTCCAGCCGCTGACGGCGGCGATGAGTGCGAGAAGCACCCAGGCGAGTGGTTTCATGGCGACATAGATACGGCGCTGGAGATCACCGTCGGTTTTCATGATCAGCCAGCCGCACGCGAGCGTGGCGTAGGTGATCAGCAGGCCGATGCCGGCCAGTAGCCCGAACGGTGAAAGCCAGTCGAATGCACCGCCTGCGAACTGGCGGTTCACCACGGGAATCCCCTGTAGCAGGGTGCCGAGGATCAGGCCCTGGCAGAAGATCGCCGTGGCGGAGCCCATCATGAAAGCCAGGTCCCAGAGCCTCTGCGAGCGCCGCGCCTTGGCGCGGATCTCGAACGCGACGCCACGGAAGATCAGTCCGCACACCATGCCGATGATCGGCAGGTAGGTGGCGGGCAGCAGCACCGAATACGCGACGGGGAACGCGGCGTACAGGCTCGCACCGCCCAGCACCATCCATGTCTCGTTGCCGTCCCATACGGGCGCGACCGTGTTGAGCATGGTCTGCCGGTCGTGTTCTTCATCGAAGAACGGAAACAGCAGGCCGATGCCCAGGTCGAAACCGTCGAGCAACACGTAGAGGAACACACCGAAGGCAATGATGGCGGCCCAGATCATCGGAAGGTCGAAAGTCATGGCAACCTCACTCGTCGATGGGGTCGGTCGGACGCGACAGCGGCCGATGGTCGAAACGTGGTGCACCCTTGCCGGTATCGGCGGCTTCTTCTTCCGCGGCATCGCGCGGCAGGTCGGGCCCGTTGCGCATGAGTTTCAGCATGTAATAGATGCCGGTGCCGAAGACGGCGAAGTACACGATGACGAAGATCATCAGCGACGTACCGACCTGCTGCGCCGAGACCGCGGATACCGCATCACGCGTGCGCAGCACGCCATAGACCACCCAGGGCTGCCGCCCCGACTCGGTCGTGATCCAGCCCGCCAGCAGCGCGATCAGTCCCGACGGTGCCATCAGCAGGACGAACCGCTGGAACAGGCGCTGGTCGTAGAGCCTGCCGCCTTTCCGGAGAACGAGGCCAAGCAGCGCCATCAACAACAACAGCATGCCCATGCCGACCATCACGCGGAATGTCCAGAAGACGATGGTCGAGTTCGGGCGGTCTTCCCGTGGGAAGCTCTTGAGTCCCTGGATTTCCCCATCCCAGGAATGCGTCAGGATCAGGCTGCCCAGGTGCGGTATTTTCACGGCCCACCGCGTCTGCTCGGCATCCATGTCGGGCCAGCCGACGAGGTTGAGCGAGGTGCCGCCGTGTTCGGTATCCCAGAGCCCTTCGATCGCCGCGATCTTCGCCGGCTGGTGTTCGCGCGTGTTGATGCCGTGCGCATCGCCGACCAGGATCTGGATGGGCACGATGACCAGCAACAGCCAGAGCGCCATCGAGAACGCTTTCCGGATCGCTTCGTCTTTCCTGCCGCGCAGCAGGTGCCACGCCGAGCAGGCGGCGACCAGTGTTGCCGCGACGATGAACGCGGCCAGCGCCATGTGCATCAGGCGGTACGGGAACGACGGGTTGAAGATGATCTTCAGCCAGTCGACCGGCACGATCCGGCCGTCCTGCCACGCATAACCCTGGGGGGTATGCATCCAGCTGTTGGACGCGAGGATCCAGAACGTGGAAATCAGCGTGCCGGTGGCGACCATCAGCGTGGCGAAGAAGTGCGCACGCGGTCCGACCTTGTGCCAGCCGAACAACATGATGCCGAGGAAGCCCGCTTCGAGGAAGAACGCGGTCATCACCTCGAACGCCAGCAGCGGGCCGGTCACGGAGCCCGCGACATTCGAGAAGTCGGACCAGTTCGTGCCGAATTCGTAACTCATGACCACGCCGGACACCACGCCCATGGCGAAGCCGACGGCAAATATCTTCGACCAGAAGAAGAAAAGGTCCCTGTAGACCTGTCGCTTCGTTTTCAGCCAGAGCCCTTCCAGGACCGCCAGATAGCTCGCCAGGCCGATGCTGATCGCCGGGAAGATGATGTGGAACGACACGGTGAACGCGAATTGCCAGCGCGCGAGCAAGAGTGCCTGGTCGGGTGAAGTCAGCACGGGGAGGTCTTCCACGGAGGGATGGTGACCAGCCTAGTCCCATTTTTTCCTGCCGGTACACGGCAAAATGTCGCTGACTTGCAAGAAACGACTCAGATCGCGATGCCGCCGGCCACTTCGATGCGCTGCGCGTTCACCCAGCCGAACTCGCTCGACAGGAGGCCGGCGATCACCGGCCCGACGTCATCGGGAAGGCCGGCGCGTCCGAGTGCCGTGTGTGCGGCGACCAGCCTGTTCACTTCGGGGTTGTCGCGCACCATGCCGCCGCTGAAGTCGGTGGCGATCGCGCCGGGGGCGACGACGTTGACGGCGATGCGGCGAGGCCCGAGCTCCAGGGCCATGTAGCGCGACAGCGATTCCACCGCGGCCTTCATCGGGCCGTAGATGGCTCGCCCGTTCATGGCCGTACGTGCAAGGCCCGAGGACAGGTTGACGATGCGCCCGCCATCGTTCATCAGGGGAAGCAGGGCCTGCGTGAGCAGGAAGACGCCCTTGAAGTGCACGGCGAACTGCGCGTCGAGTTCGTCGGGCGTGCCGGTGGCGAGGGTTGCCGCCGAGGATGTTCCGGCGTTGTTGACGAGGTAGTCGAAACGCCGGGCGCCCATGTCCGAAAGCGCGCGCTCGACATGCCCGCGGAACGAGGCGAAGGTGTCGGCGCGGCCCGTGTCGAGTTGCAGCGCGACGGCAGGGGCTCCCGCCTCCGCCGCAAGGGCGAGCACGGCGTCGGCTTCTGCACGATTCGAATGGAAGGTGAAGATGGAACACGTGCCGCGCTTTGCCAGGCTGAGGACGGTGTTTCGACCGATGCCGCGGCTGCCGCCGGTGACCAGTGCGATCTTTTCTGCTTGATTGTCGGTATTCACGAGTGACATGGGCGTGCTTCGAGTGGTGGGAATGTCGCCATGATGGGCGCGTTGCCAGCGCCGATGAATGCCGGAATCATTCGTTTTCTTGCCTATTCATGTCGCCAGGCCTAGGCTTTCTCCATGACAACCGAACTGGTCGACGCACTGATCCGTTACACCGACACGCACCCCGGTGCGGATATCGTCGATACAGGCATGGGGCATTTCATGATCCTGCGGTCGGATCAGCCGAATCCGCCGCGCCACCGCCTGCTCGGTCCGGCGCTCTGCATCGTGGCCCAGGGTGCGAAGTGGGCATCGTTCGGCGACAGGCGGCTGGCTTACCGTGCGGGGGAAGCCCTGGTGGTGGGTGTCGCGACGCCGTCGGTGGGTCGGGTCGTCGAAGCCAGCCCCGGGAAGCCCTGTCTCGTGCTCGTGCTCGAGCTGGACCTCGCGATCATGCGCAGCGTGGCCGAAACACTCGACATCGCGCCCGAGGCCAGCGGCACGTCGACGCGAGGTGTCTTCGTCACGGATTTCCAGGGACCACTGGCGGACTGCGCGCTGCGCATTGCCCGGTTGCTCGATACGCCCAGGGCCATGCCGACGCTTTTCCCGATGATCATGCGCGAGGTCTGGTACTGGCTGCTTACCGGCCCGCACGGCGGCGACATCATGCAGATGTGTCGGGTAGAGACTCCCTCTTACCGCGTCATCGGCGCGATCCATAGCCTGCGTGAGCGTTTCAGGCAGACGATCCGCATCGAAACGCTCGCGGAGACGGCACGCATGAGCCTGTCGGCGTTCCACCGTCAGTTCAAGGCGCTCACGTCGCTTACGCCCCTGCAATACCAGAAGCAGCTGCGACTTCTCGAGGCGCGTCGCCTCATGATTTCAGCGGCGATGAACGTCGAGGCCGCGGCCTTCGCCGTGGGCTACGAGAGCCCTTCGCAATTCAGCCGAGAATACGCCCGCATGTTCGGTGCACCACCGAAGCGCGATACACGACTGGCCGTGACCGGCTAGGAGCCACGCAGCCTTGCCTTGTATCCTTCATGTCCGAGCCGCCGAACTTCCGAGGATTCCCCGTGACCAATCGCAAGAACATCGAATGCTGGCTCACCGACATGGACGGCGTGCTCGTGCATGAGAACAAGGCGCTTCCCGGTGCGCCTGAGCTGATCCGCCAGTGGCGCGACCAGGGCAAGCCCTTCCTGGTGCTGACGAACAATTCCATCTTCACGCCGCGCGACCTCAGCGCACGCCTGCGCAAGTCGGGCATCGAGGTGCCGGAGGAACAACTCTGGACCTCCGCGCTCGCGACCGCCACGTTCCTCAAGGCGCAGTCGCCCGGTGGCTCGGCCTTCGTCATCGGCGAGGCCGGCCTGACCACGGCCATGCACGAAGCGGGTTTCATCATGACCGACACCAGCCCCGACTACGTCGTGCTGGGCGAGACGCGCACGTACTCGTTCGAAGCGATTACCCGTGCCATCCGCCTCATCGGCGATGGCGCGCGGTTCATCGTGACCAACCCGGATGTCACGAGCCCGAGTGCGGAAGGCCCGCTGCCGGCGACGGGCGCGGTGGCGGCGCTGATCGAGAAGGCGACCGGGCGCCAGCCATACGTGGTGGGCAAGCCCAATCCCATGATGTTCCGTTCGGCGATGAACAAGCTGGGTGCGCATTCGCACAACACCGGCATGATCGGTGACCGCATGGATACCGACGTGGTGGCGGGCATCGAGGCCGGCCTGCACACGGTGCTGGTGCTCAGCGGTATCGCCGACCGCAACGAGGTGGAACGCTATCCGTTCCGCCCGGCAGAGATCCTTTCGTCCGTGGCGGACCTGCTGGACGAGTAAGGGCAGGGCTTCACGTCCGGTCACGGGCGGGTACCGTATAGCTGCCCGCGACCGTCTGGAAAGGATATTCCCATGTACCGCCCGTGGTTCTGCCTCCTGCCGTTGCTCATCCTGTTGCACGCCTGCCACCCTGCGCCCGGCAAGGCCGTGCACATCACGCGGGCAGACGACCGCACGGCGTCGACCATCGTCACGAGCAGCGGGCCGGTGACCGGCACCTCCTCGAACACCGGGCAGGCCTACCTTGGCATTCCCTATGCGCTGGCGCCCACCGGCAACCTCCGCTGGCGGGAACCCCTGCCGCCGGCTGCATGGACGCAACCGCGCGACGCCACGCGACTGGGTCACCAGTGCGTCCAGAACCTCGGGCCCGGGGCGCAGCAGGGCAAGCCGAGCCACTGGCTGGTCATCGGCAGCGAAGACTGCCTTAACCTCAATGTCTACACGCCCGCCGACGCCAGGCCCGGTGCCCGCAAGCCGGTCATGGTCTGGATCTACGGCGGGGCGCTGGTGCTGGGAGCCAATCGCCAGTACGACCCCAGCGTGCTGGCGCAGAACCAGGACGTCGTGACCGTCGCCGTGAACTACCGGCTTGCCGCGATGGGATTCCTCTCGCATCCGGCGTTACGCGCCCAGGCGGGTGGCGCGGCGAACCTGGGCCTGCTCGACCAGCAGGCCGCGCTGCGCTGGGTGCGCACGAACATCGCGGCGTTCGGCGGCGACCCGGATAACGTCACGTTATTCGGCGAGTCGGCGGGTGCATGGAGCGTCTGCGCGCAGCTCGTCGCCCCGGGCGCGAAAGACCTGTTCCAGCGTGCCATCCTGCAGAGCGGCCCCTGCACCCTGCACGAGTCCACGGTGCCGGTGAACGAGGCCGACGCCGGCGGCGAGCGATTCGCGGCGGACCTCGGATGCGGCGGCCCGGACGGGGCAGCCTGCCTGCGTGGGCTCTCGCCGCGGAAGGTCGACGGCGCCGTGGCGCCGACGCGCGGCATCCTCGGCCCGCACGCCTGGAACCTCGTGGCCGGGGACAGCGTGCTTCCGGAGGCGCCGCGCGAGGCCTTTGCCAGCGGGCGTTACCAGCACGTGCCCGTGCTCATCGGAACCAACCACGACGAAGGCCGCCTGTTCTCGTTCCTGCTGGGGAAGGCGGGGCGGATGGACGATGCGGCGGCTGTGCAGGCGCAGATGAAGGACACCTTCGGGGCGCAGGCCCCCGCCGTGTTGGCCGCATATCCGCTGGCCAGCTTCCCCTCGGCACCGGATGCCTATGCGGCGGCGGTCACCGACGGCATCTTCGCGTGCCCCTCGCTGCGCCTCGCGCAGTCGCTCGCCAGGGCGTCGACGGTGTCGGCCTATGAATTCAGTGACGCGAAGGCGCCGTTCGCCCTCTCGGAGAAAGCCGGGCTGGGTGCTTACCATTCGTCGGAAATCGCTTATATCTTCCAGACCCGCTGGGTACTGGCGGACCCGGCCAGCTTCTCGCCCGACCAGCGGGCCCTGTCCGACCGCATGCAGCGCGACTGGGGCGTGTTCGCGCACGGTGGCGAAGCGGGACGTGGCAGCACGGAAGATGCCTTGCCGGCAGGCACGGGAAGCCTCCGCTGGCTGGCCTATGATCCGGCTTCCGCGTCCCGCAGTGAGACGTCAGCCGCGCCTGCGTCGGCACCGGCCATCGCCGACTACGCCGCGCGCCACCGGTGCGAACTGTGGGCCCGGCTTCCGCTTTAAGGGCGCACGCATTCCGGGGCACGACCTGCGAGAATGCCGGACCCCGGAGAATCCATGTCACACGCCCCCGCACCCAAGTTGCCTGCCGCCTCCGAGACCCGACGCCTCGCGGCGCTGGCGTCGTACGACATTCTCGACACCGAGAAGGAAAGCGCCTTCGAAGACATCGTGAGCATCGCCTCCCGGGTCTGCGGCACGCCCATTTCCGTGGTGAACCTGATCGACGGCGACCGGCAGTGGTTCAAGGCCGAGATCGGCCTCGGCGTGCGCGAGACGCCGCTTGATACGTCGATCTGTGCCCACGCGATCCTCGAACACGATTTCCTGGTGGTTCCCGATACACAGGCCGACCCGCGCTTTGCCGCCAACCCGCTGGTCACCGGTGACCCGGGGCTTCGCTTCTATGCGGGTGCACTGCTGAAGACGGCGGATGGCCTGCCGCTGGGCACGGTCTGCGTGCTCGACACCGAGCCACGCACGCTGGACGAGGGACAGCTCGACATTTTGCGCCGCCTCGCGCGACAGGTCATGAACCAGCTGGAACTGCGCCGCATGCTGCGCCAGGCCGATCGCCGGATCGATCATCTCGCGCGCCTCGTGACGGCCACCGGCCATGACCTGAAATCGCCCCTGCGCGCGGCACTTTACGGCGTGTCGCGTCTTCGTGCGTCAGCGGTCGACGAGCAGCACGAGCGCCTCGACAACCTCAATGGCGACCTGCTTGGCATGGACCAGCATCTGAACCGCCTCGTCGCGGCGGCGCGTGTCGACGTGGTCGGCGGCGCCACCGAGCTCGCGCCCACGGCACTGCAGCCGGTGTTCGACACGCTCGCCGGCGCCTGGGCACCCGCGTCGCGTCGCAAGAAGCTCACGCTCGTCATCACGCCCACGACCGCCGTGGCCATGGCGAGCGATCTCCTGCTCGAGACCGTGGTCGGGAACCTGCTTTCCAATGCCGTGAAGTACACGCCCGCCGGTGGCACGGTGTCGCTCGGCGCGCAGGTCGCCGACGGCGTCGTGATGATCGACGTGCTGGATGACGGGCCGGGGATCGCACCGGAAAAAGTGGAGGGCCTGTTCGCGGCGTTCCGCCAGGCCGATCCGCAGGCCGAAGGCCTCGGGCTCGGTCTCTGGCTGGTCCGGCAGAGCGTGGCTGCCATGGGTGGTTCGGTGTCCGTGCAGGGCATGCCCGGCGGCGGCACGCGCTTTCGCGTCAGCCTGTCGATCGCCTGACGCGTAGCCCACACGTCGGCTGCACGCCAGCCTTGCTCCCATGGTGTTTTAGGAGCACCGCATGGGTCCCGCGTACCTTTCCATTGAGCGCCGTGATGGCTTCCTGCCGATCGAGGCCTATGGCGTTCTCGGTGACGGACGCACCGTGGCCCTGTGCGGCACGGATGGAAGCATCGACTGGTGGTGCGTGCCGAACATGGATTCGCAGCCGCTCTTCGATCGGCTGCTCGACGACGTGCAGGGTGGCTTCTTCGCCATCACGCCGGTCGATCCGTTCAGCGTGACGCGCCGCTACCGTGACGGCAGCAACGTGCTCGAGACCGAGTTCCGCACCGCGACCGGCGTGGTCAGGCTCACGGAATCGCTCAACAGCGGCTCGGCCGGACGCCTCCCCTGGGAAGAACTCGCCCGCCGCGTCGAAGGCCTCGAGGGGAGCATGCGCCTGCGGGTGGTGTTCCGGCCCGGACGGCGCGCCGACACCATCAGTCCCTATCTCTCGCCATCCGGGCCCCACCAGGTATTCCATGCCGGGCGCGTGCTCGGTGTCTTCCTGCACAGCGACGGCGTAACGCAGGTATCGCACGGCGACGACGGTTTCGTGGGAACACTCGACATGGCCGCCGGGCAGCGTGAACTGGTCGCGATCGTCGCAGGCGAGGACGAACCGCTCGTCGTGCCGTCCATCGAAGAGATCGACGGGCGCATCGAGGTATCGCACGACGAATGGTGTCACTGGAGCAGGCACGTCCGCTACGACGGTATCCATCGCGAGGCATTGATCCGTAGCGGGCTCGCGCTCAAGCTCCTGTTGTACTCGCCCACGGGTGCCATCGCGGCAGCCGGCACGACGTCGCTTCCGGAGCGTATCGGCGGCGATCGCAATTACGATTACCGCTACGCATGGGTCCGCGACGCGGGCTACACGATCAAGGCGTTTCTCCGCCTGGGCGCCGAGGCCGAGGCGAAGGCGGCTTTCACGTGGCTGCTCAGGCGTGTGCGCGATTCCGAAGGCGACGTGTTCTACCGGCTGGACGGAACAAAGCCACCGAAGCTCCAGGAGATCGACGTGCCGGGCTACCGGGGCTCGAAGCCGGTGGTCGTGGGCAACCTCGTCACCGGCCAGCACCAGCACGGCGTGTTCGGCGACATCTTCGAGACGGCGGCGGATTTCATTGCGGGCGGCAACCTCATCGACGCCGACAGCGCGACGACGCTGTCGAAACTGGCCGATCGTTGCGCGGATATGTGGCGGCTGAAGGACTCCGGCATATGGGAGCTGGAGACACCGCAGCACTACACCATGTCGAAGGTCAGCGCGTGGCAGGCGCTGGCGCGGGCCGTCGAGCTTGCCGACGCCGGCCACCTGCCGACGACGTGCCGCGACCGGTGGGCGCGCGAGCGCGACCGCGTGGCGGCATGGGTGGAAGAACACTGCTGGTCCGATGAGAAGGATGCGTTCGTCTTTTATCCGGGAAGCAGCCAGCTCGACGCGTCGCTGGCGCTGGCCGTGCGCTTCGGCTTCGACGGCCAGGACCGGCTGCGCCGGACCATGGCCGCGATCGACCGCGAGCTGGGCGCAGGCGTCTTCCACCATCGTTACTCGGATGCGCTTGGCGAGGAAGGCTGCTTCCTGGCATGCACTTTCTGGGTGGCCGAGGCGTGGTACGTGCTGGGTGAGAAGGACCTTGCGCGACAGAAGGTGGACAGCGTGCTCGAGGCATTGAAAGGCGGGTGTGGCGTCCTGCCCGAGATGATCGATCCGGCGTCGCACGGCTTCCTCGGAAACCTTCCCCAGGGCCTCAGCCATCTTGCACTGATCCACGCGCTGGTCATGCTCTCGGGCGGGGACACCTGACCGCTCACATCGCCTAGACCCGGCGCGCGGCAACGTGTGCGCCATAACATCAGGGGTAGTGAGCATGGCCAGCATTCCGAATGACGCACCGCGCGTCGACGGCGACGTGTCCCGGGCACTGGACGCCGCCACCGACGACGCGGAAATGCCGCTGCCGAGCGATCCGAAGACCGTCTTCCTGGGTGGCCTCTTCGTACTCGCCGCGCTGACGGCCGCGTACGTCACGCGGGAAGTGATCCTGCCGGTGGTGCTCGCCTTCATCCTGAAGCTGCTGCTGCAGCCGGTCATGCGGCTGCTCGAACGGTTCAAGGTGCCCCGCGTACTCGCGGCGCTGCTCATGATCGTGCTGCTGTTCGCCGTGATCGGCGGGCTCGGCAGCGCACTCAGTGGCCCTGCCACCGATTGGGCAAAACGCCTGCCCGAAGGCCTTCCGCGCCTGCAGGAGCGGGTGCGCGTGATCAGTGGTCCGCTTGACAGCCTGAAAGGCATGGTCGCGCATGCGAAGGGCATGTTCGGCAACAGCGATCCGGGCACCGCGCCTGCCGCCGGTGCAGCCGCAGGCCCAGCGATGGACATCCAGGGCACCATCCTGGCGGGCGTGCAGACCTTCGCTTCCGAGTTCCTGACCACCTTCCTCGTGCTGTTCTTCCTGCTGAACTCGGGAGACACCTTCCTGCGCCGGCTGGTGGAAGTCATGCCCCGGTTCAAGGACAAGCGCCAGGTCATCGACATATCGCAGCAGGTGGAGTCGGACGTGTCGTCCTACCTGGTGACGATCACGGTGATGAACGCGCTCGTGGGCATCGCCACCGGTATCGCCATGTGGGCACTGGGCCTGCCGAACCCTGCCTTGTGGGCAGCGGTGGCCTTCCTTCTGAACTATGTGCCGATCCTGGGGCCGCTGGTCGGGCTGGTCACGTTCCTCGGCGTGGGCATGCTGAGCCTGGATCCGCTGTGGAAGGCCTTCATGCCCATGGTGCTTTATGGCGTGATCCACGTGATCGAGGGTGAGACCCTGACGCCGATGCTGCTGGCGCGCCGTTTCACGCTCAACCCCGTGCTGGTCATCATCTCGCTGCTGTTCTGGGACTGGATGTGGGGCGTGCCAGGCGCGATTCTCGCCGTGCCCATGCTCGCCATCACCAAGATCATCTGCGACCGCATTCGCCCGCTCGCCGCCTTCGGTCACTTCCTCGAAGGCGAGAAGCGGGGAATGGACAGCTGATCGTCAGTTCTTCGGCACCTTGTCCTGGCCCTTGCCGGGATTCGAGGTATTGACGAGCTCGGGCGTGTCCTGCGCGGGAAGCTCGACCTTCTGCTTGGTCGTGTCGATGCGACGCGTGCGCTGCGGGATGTCGAGCTTCTCCGGCTTGCCGGAGCGCAGTGACGCGAAGATGCCCTCGATGATCTGCACGTCGACGAGGCCTTCCTCGGCGTCCGGCTCGGGATCGTCGCCATTGAGTATGCATGCCGAGAAGTACTTCAGTTCGCCACCGAAGTGGTCGGTGTTCGCGTAGCTCTCGGTGCGTTCGTCGGTGCCGATCGTTATGTCCTGTTCCAGCGACTTGCCGTACATGTAGGCAGGCTGCATATGCACGCTGCCCTTGGTGCCGACGACGAAATACGATTCCAGCGTATTCCCGTAGTACGACACGGTGAACTGGCCCAGGCGATTACCGGGGAAACGCAGGGTCACGGCCACCGTGTGGTCGAAGTCGCCGAGGCCCGATTCCGGGTATCGCACGCCGGTGGCGAAGACCTCTTCCGGCTCTGCGCTGAAGACGTAGCGGGATGCGTTGATCGGATAGGGCCCCATGTCGAAGACGGGGCCGGCGAGGTCACCGCTCTTCGCGCGGTGGTTTTCCGGATCGACCATCTGTACGAAGGTCGACGTGAACAGGTTCACGTCACCGAGCTCGCCACCGCGGATGCGATCCAGCAGCGCGAGGGTCGCGGGCTCGAAGTGCATGCGGTACGCCACCATGAACTTCGCGCCCGAGGCTTTCGCGGCCTCGCGGATCTCGCGGCTCTTCTCGACGGTCACTTCCAGCGGTTTTTCCACGAGCACGTGGATGCCTGCCTTGAGGGCAGGGATGACGAATTCGGCGTGACGCCAGTTCGGGGTGGCGATATAGAGCGCGTCGATCTGGCCCGACTCGAGCAGTTCGTCGAACTGCTCGTAAGCGTAAGTCGAGCCGACGCCGTACTTCTCGCCGATCTTCTCGGCTTTCACCGGATCACTGGTGACCAGCGCCGTGACCACGGAATTTCCCGTGTGGTCCACGCCGGGAAGCATGGCTTCCTGCGCGATGTCGCCGAGGGCGACGAAGCCGTAGCGGACCTTGCCGGAGGTGGCGGGGGACGTGGTGGATGAGTTCATGCGGATCTCCTTCGATGGCAACACAAGGCCCTCAGTGTCGACGCCCGGCTGTTGAAGGCACATGAGGAGAAGGTGCAGGCGTCCTGCGCAGGCGTTCGTGCGGCGTGCATGGCCGGCACCAGTCCACGGTTTGCCTACGCGGCAGGGAGGAAGATGCGGACTACTTCACTCGACCGACAAAGCCGCCGCCATGTCCGAAACCATCTTCGAAGCCCTTCGCGAAAGCCACAAGATCCAGCGATCCCTGATCCGGAAGCTGGTGCGCTCGGAACCCGGCACGCACCGGGTCGAGATCTTCACCGCGTTGCGCATCGAGCTGGCGGCCCATGAAGCGGCGGAAGAACGCTACCTCTACGTTCCCATGCTGATGGACGATCGCGGACTGCATCCTTCGCGTGACGCGCTGGCCGACCACCACACCATGGACGACCTCGTCGAGGAACTGCAGACGCGCAACCACGCGGGTCGTAAATGGACGGCTACCGTAGAGAAACTATCCGAAGAGCTGCACGACCACCTGAAGGAAGAAGAGCGCCAGTTCTTCCAGCTGGGCGGCAAGATCCTCACCGATCGCCAGAAAACCTCGCTGGCAAAAAAGTACCGCAAGGACTACCACGCCATGCACACGAAACTCAGCGCGGAATGATCCCCTACTGTGGAAGCGCGCCGTGCGCACGACAGCCCACCGTGAGAGCGCGCCTGCGCGCGACAGCCTACTGTGGGGAGCGCGCCCTGCGCGCGACATCTTTTCGCGACCAAGCCAGAAACCCGCGCCCACTATCGTCAGAAATTCGCCCCGATCGAAAGCGTCGCAAAATCGTGATCTGCCAGCGTGTCGTACGTCTGATGGCCCAGGTAGTTCGTGTAGGTAAGGTTGGCGAACCACGTCTTGTCGAGCGTCGCGGCAAGGCCCGCCGTGGCCTGCTTGCGACCCCCGACCAGCTGTCCATCGACGGAATAGCCGTGGACGTCCTCGCCCAGGCCCAGGCTCGGGCTGATCACCCAGCCGCCTGACAGTGAATAGTTGAGCGTGCCCTTCAGGCGGTAGCCCCACGCCGACCGCGTGAAATAACCACCATTCCGGCAACCGGCCGGGTTCTGGATCGCGGGGCAGACGCCGCCGTAACCCTCGCTCGAAAAGCCCCAGTGGAAGCCACGCCCGTAGCGCACGTCGGAGATGGCGGGCAGATCGGTATGGTTATAAGCCAGCTCGGCGGCGAGGGTCGCGGTCTGGGCGCCCAGTACGTCACCGAAGGCACGGACGGTGTTGAGCAGCAGCTGCGTGCGGTCGTAACGGTCGTAGCCCGAGAGCGTGGCGCCCGGCGCGAGCAGGGTGTTGCGCAGGCCGATCGGGCCGCCGCTACGGGTCAGCGCGGCGAACATGTCGGCCGTGTTGATCTGGACAGGGAGATCCTGCGTGTAGCTGAGTTCGCCGGCGACTTTCCATGCGCCGAGCATCGTGCTGCCCGAAAGACCCCACAGCTTGATGTCGTTGGGGTAATCCCACAGCACATGGATCGACGAAAGTCGCGCGGAGAGCTGCGCGTCGGCCAGTGGTGCACCTGCGGCGACGAGCGCCGGGATCACGCTGTTGTTCATCTGCGACGCATCGATCGTCGTGGCATCGAGGATCGGGTTGCGCGAGTTGTAGCGCATGTAATAAAGCGCGAGGTTGCTGGTCGGCTTGTCGAAGGTGTAGCGCAGGGTCGCGCCGTACTGGCCCTTGTTCTTGCCGTCGCTGGTCGGCGCCCGCGGGAGCACGCCACCCACCGCGTATTGGTACCCGTCGCTCAGCCACTGGCCCGCGCCGGGACTGTACGCATTGATCGGGTAATACGCGTTGCTTTCGATACCGCCGCAACCGCGGTCGATGCCGAGGTCGGTGCCCGAGAAGAACGTGCCGCAGGGATCCAGTTCCGCGGGGCGCCACTTCCACTGGTAGAACCCTTCCACGCTCCAGTTCCTGTCGAACGTGAGCTTGCCCCAGAGCATCTCCACGGGAAGCTGGGCTTCGGTGGCGGGATCGGTGCCCGGCCGGTGCAACGTGGTGTAGTCGGTGGGATTGATCTGGTTGATGCCCTGCATGAAGAGGCCTTCGCCCCATTTCACCGTCTGCTTGCCCACGCGCAGGTCGAGCGCGCTGCCTTCATCGAGCGCGAAGTGACCATACGCATACGCATTGAGCCACATGAAACCCGAGAAGCCGTTGGACTTCGACAGGCCGCGGTCGTCGAGCGGATGGTTCGCCGCGAAGGCGCTCGAGCCTGCGCCCTGCGGCACGTCGTGGTTTTCGAGGGTGTTGTCGTACCAGGCGCGTGCGCTGGCGGCGAAACCGAAGTTCCTGTACTTCAGGTCGAGCGCGCTCGTCACCTTGAACAGGCTGGAATAGATGTCGCCCTTGCCGTAATTCAGATTGCCGTCGTCGGCCGTATCGGCACCGTCGCCGCCCTTCGGCTTGCCATCCGACCGGAACCCCTTGCCCACGAGGTGTTTCGACGCATCGTTGAGGCGCATGCCGGCACCGGCCACGACCCGCGTCTTGAGCGTCCCCTGGACCTCGCCGTCGGCGAACTTGAAATCAGTGGCGTGCAGTGCGGTCGTGCAGAGTGCAGTCAGCGACGCCACGGCGACGATCCATCGACGTGGGAACATGGCGATTCCGTTAAAAAATAATTGACCTCATTCTAGACATGGCAGCTATATTGGATGCAAGACTTGTTTGGACGTCTGTTCCATTCAACTTTGGTCTAATTCCATACTCTCCGCCTGCAGGGCTATTGATATCCACTCATGAGCGCAACCCTTTCAAATGAAACTATCCCCGGGCGTCCGCTCGGTCGTGGCGATGCAAAGACGCTGATCCTTTCCGCGCTTGGCGGTGCCCTCGAGTTCTACGATTTCGTGATCTTCGCCTACTTCGCGAAGACGCTCGGGCATCTCTTCTTTCCGCCGGGCACGTCGGACTGGGTCGCGCAGCTGCAGGCATTCAGCATTTTCGCCGTGGGTTACCTGGCGCGGCCGCTCGGTGGCATCGTCATGGCGCATTTCGGCGATCGCATCGGGCGCAAACGCATGTTCACGCTGAGCGTGTTCCTCATGGCGGTGCCCACGCTGCTCATCGGTGCCTTGCCGACGTATGCCTCCATCGGCGTGCTGGCCCCGGTGCTGCTCACGCTGTTGCGCGTGGTGCAGGGCGTGGCCATCGGCGGCGAGGTGCCCGGCGCATGGGTCTTCGTCTCCGAGCACGTGCCGCAGCAGCGAAAGGGGCTGGCCGTCGCCAGCCTGTCGGCCGGACTTACCTTCGGCATCCTCATCGGTTCGTTGCTCGCGGCCTATCTCAACGCGAGCATGAGTCCCGAGGCACTGCTCGACCATGGCTGGCGCATCGCGTTCGTCGTGGGTGGCGTCTTCGGTTTCCTTGCCGTCTACCTGCGCCGCTGGTTGAGCGAGACGCCGGTCTTCGCCCGCATGCGCGAGCGGAAGGAACTCTCCGAGGAACTGCCCGCGTGGGTCGTCGTTCGCGACCACCTTCCGGGTGTACTGCTGTCGATGGTGGTGACCTGGGTGCTGACCGCAGCCATCGTGGTCGTCATCCTCATGACGCCGACCCTCATGCAGACCGCCTTCAAGATCGACCCGGCACGGGCCTTCACCGGCGGCAGCATCGCGGCCTTCACCCTTACGCTGGGGTGCATCGGTGGCGGCCTTCTGGTCGACCGGCTGGGTCGCGGTCTTGCGATGCTGATCGCGTCGGTCGGCCTCATGGCCAGCACCTACGCGCTTTACATCGACCTTCAGGCGGGCGGCCTGCATCTCTATCCGCTGTATGCCCTCGCCGGGCTGTTCGCCGGCGTGGCCGGCATCGTGCCCGCCGTGCTCGTCGCGTCGTTCCCGCCGCCCATCCGGTTTTCGGGCATCTCGGTGTCGTACAACGTGGCTTATGCCGTCGCCGGTGCAGCCACGCCGGTACTGGTCGGCTACCTCGCCCGGGGTGTCGGCGGGCTCGGGCCGGCCCATTACGTGGCCATCGTCTCGGTCGCGGGCATCCTTGCGTCGATCTACATGATGACGACGAAACGCCGCTTCTATACCGACTGAGCAACGCCTGCGTCACGCCCTTTTCATGGGCGTGACAGCGGGGCAGGGCATCTGGCCAAGGGACAGTTGAATCCGGGCAGCGGCTTGGGCATGCTTCCGCCTGTCGATCCCCCGCGACCCATGTCGTCTCCCCCCAGGCCTCGCACCAGACCCATGACTGATGTCATCACTTTAGGCTGGCGCGAGCGGCTGGCGCTGCCGTCGCTCGGCGTCCCCGTGCTGAAGGCGAAGCTCGACACGGGCGCGCGCTCGTCGTCGCTGCACGTCGAGTGGCTGGAGGCGGAAGAACGCGCCGACGGCATCTGGCTCCGTTTCCAGGTGCGCACGTCGCGCAAGGGCAGCGTATCCGGGCCGTGCGAGGCGCGAGCCATCGGGCAGCGTACGGTGACCGACTCGGGCGGCCACAGCACCACCCGCTGGTTCATCCAAGCCGAGATCGAGCTGGCTGGCCAGCGATTCGTCGCCGAGGTGAACCTGACCGACCGGCGACACATGCTTTTCCCCCTCCTGCTCGGCCGCACCGCACTCGACGGGCGCTTCCGGGTTGATCCCTCGCTAAGCTATTCGCAGACACCGCGCCGCGGGGTCCGGGAACCTTCATGAAACTGACGATCCTGTCGCGCAATGCGCGGCTGTACTCCACGCAGCGCCTGGTGGAAGCAGCGCGCAAGCGCAAGCACACGGTGCGCGTGATCGATCCGCTGCGCTGTTACATGAGCATCTCGCCCGGGTCGTTCGCCATCCACTTCAAGGGCAAGCCGCTCGGCCCGGTCGACTGCGTCATTCCCCGGATCGGCGCCTCGAGCACCTTCTACGGCACCGCCGTGCTGCGGCACCTCGAGCTGATGGGGGTGTTCACGCCCAATCCGTCCGATGCCGTCCTGCGCGCCCGCGACAAACTGCGCTGCCTGCAACTTCTTGCGGTGCGTGGCATCGACATGCCGCTGACGGCCTTCGGCGACAACCCCGACGACACCTCGGACCTGCTGGCGATGCTCGGCGACCCGCCGCACATCATCAAGCTCAACGAGGGAACGCAGGGCACGGGCGTGGTGCTGGCCGAGAAACGCTCGGCATCGCAGAGCGTGATCGAGGCGTTCCGGGGTCTCTACGCCAATTTCCTGGTCCAGGAATTCATTCGCGAGGCCAATGGCAGCGACCTGCGCTGCTTCGTGGTGGGCGACCAGGTCGTCGCATCCATGCAGCGGTCGTCGGCGCCGGGCGAATTCCGCGCCAACCTGCACCGGGGGGGCTCCGCGGCCCAGGTCGAACTCTCCGAGGACGAGCGCCGGGTGGCCGTGGAGGCTGCCTCGGCGCTGGGCCTGGAAGTGGCCGGCGTCGACCTGCTGCGCTCGTCGCGCGGCCCGTTGTTGCTGGAAGTGAACGCTTCACCCGGCCTCGAGGGCATCGAGGCCAGCACCGGCGTCGACGTGGCCGGCGCCATCATCGCCCATTGCGAGGCGCGGCTGGCGGCGCGTCCCGTTGCCCCGAAGGTCCGCAAGCCCCGGCCTGCCAAGGGGTTAACAGCGATTTAAACGCTGGTCGCCTATAAAGGTCCCGCTGTGATTCCGCCGAGGCGGGGTGATGGTATCGGGGCAGTAGTTCCTTCGGCCCGGGCGGTCCTTCCGCCCGGGCCTCTCTTTTAGTGCTGTCCGCTTCACGGATTCCCCGTTAAGCTTGCTGTCGCACGATCCAATAAGATTTAAAGCGACCGCCCAACGGAGTGCCGCATGCGCGTTCTGGTCATCGAAGACAACACCGACATTGCGACCAACATCGGGGATTACCTCGAGGACCGCGGCCATGTCGTCGATTTCGCCGGAGACGGTGTCACGGGCCTGCACCTGGCCGTGGTACACGATTTCGACGTCATCGTGCTCGACCTCACCCTCCCCGGCATGGATGGCCTGGATGTCGCGAAGAAGCTCCGCCACGAAGCCCACAAGCAGACGCCGGTACTCATGCTGACGGCCCGCGATTCCCTGGAGCACAAGCTTACGGGTTTCGAATCGGGTGCCGACGACTACATGACGAAGCCGTTCGCGCTGCAGGAACTCGCCGCCCGCCTGGAAGTGCTCGCACGCCGGGGCAAGGGTCCGCAGAGCCGCGTGCTGAAGGTGGCGGGGCTGACGTATAACCTCGACACGCTCACGGTCAGCCGTGAAGGCAAGTCGATCCAGCTGAACCCGATCGGCCTGAAGCTCCTGCAGGCGCTCATGGAAGCCAGCCCGTCCGTCGTGACGCGGCAGGATCTCGAGCAGCGCGTGTGGGGCGAGGAGCTGCCGGATTCCGATTCGCTGCGCGTGCATATCCATGGCCTGCGCGCTGCCATCGACAAACCCTTTGACAAGCCGCTGATCCACACGCGTCACGGTATTGGCTATCGCATGGTCGATCCGGATGCGGTCCAGACGTAAGCTCCGCTATCGACTGATAGTCACCTTCACGCTGTTCGGACTGGGGTTGAGCGCGCTCTTCGCGTTCGCGGCCCTGAACATCCGCACGCGCGTGGAGGAGCAGCTGATCAATTCGGCGCTGCAGGACGAAGTGGATTCGCTCAACGCGAAGGTGCGCGCGAACCCGGGTCAACCCCCCGACTTCAAGATCATCAAGGGTGCCACCTTCAGCGACCGCACGATCTACAAGGCGCCGTTGAGCTGGCAGCCACTCGAAACCGGCGTCCACGATCTCTACGACACGGGTTCCGACGGCAGGTCTCGCCATTACAAGGTCGCCGTGCGTCGCGAGGGGGGCATCATCAGCTTCCTGCAGTTCGACGTATCCCGCGACGAGCTGGGCAAGCGCCAGCTGCTGATCAGCGTCATCGCGGCGGTTTTCCTGTTCGGCCTCTTCTCGCTGGTCCTCGGCATCTGGCTTTCGTCGCGCGTGTTGCGTCCAGTGACCGACCTGGCGCGCCGCCTTCGTGATTTCCGTCGTGTCGGCAAGGCCGAAGCGCTGGCGCCGCACTTTGCCGACGACGAAGTCGGCGAACTGGCGGTGGCCCTCGACGAATACGCCATGCGCCTCACGTCGGTCGTCGAGCGCGATCGCGAATTCAACTCGGACGTAAGCCACGAGCTCCGCACGCCGCTGGCGGTCATCGCCAGCACGACGGAACTGCTGCAGGGCTCGCCCGACCTGACCGACAAGCTGCGCGAGCGGCTCAAGCGCATCGAGCGGGCGTCGCGCCAGGCGACCGAGCTGATCGAAGCGCTGTTGTTGCTGTCGCGCGCCGAGCGCCGTGGCCCCACGCGTGGCGAAACGACGGACGTGGCGCGGGTCGCGTCCGATGTGATCGAGAGCCAGCGGCCGCAGATGGGCAGCAAGCCCATTGAGATAGATCTCATTTCCGATGGCTCCGTTACCGTGAACGCTCCGGCCTCGGTGCTTTCGGTCGCGTTGACCAACCTGATCGGCAATGCCATCAAGTACACGATGGAAGGCAAGGTGACCGTCCGCGTGCTCGACGGTCGCATCGACGTGATCGACACGGGCCCGGGCATCAAGCCCGAAGACGCCGAGAAGCTGTTCCAGCGCGGTATTCGTGGGGAAAGCGCCACCGGTGGCGGTGCAGGCCTCGGCCTGGCCATTGTCCGGCGCCTGTGCGACCTCTACACCTGGGACGTCTCACTGCGCCCCCGGCCCGACATGGCCGGCGCGATCTCGACCATCGATTTCCGCTGAGCCACGGTCGGAAACTTGCGGTCCGGTCGCAAGTTGTCATGAACCTTTCATTTAACTGTCCGAGTATCCGACGCTTCAACGGCGCGTGAAGGGCTGCCTCAGGGGAGGTTTCGCCGCGACGCGCCAGCGTTAGTAAGGACGCCGCACCGTGTTCAAGCAGACCGTTCTCGCCGTTGCCCTTGGCATGGCACTCGCTTCCGTTGCCCACGCAACGGACACCGACACAGCCATCGCCACCGACACGGATGCCGCTACTGCGAAACGTGAGAAGGCGCAGGAACTCGATGCCGTCTCGGTCATCGGCACGGGCGAGACCCGGCAGGTGCAGCGCCTGCGCACCACCGACCAGAAGGCGCTGCCCCCTGGCACCAGCCTGCAGAAAGTGCTCAACATCCTTCCCGGCGTGAACGCGCAGTCCGTGGATGCGCTGGGCACCAACGAGCAGTCGATGACGCTGAGCCTGCGCGGCTTCAGCGGCACGCGCCTGGGTTACACGCTCGACGGCGTACCGCTCGGCGACAGCGCCTACAACAACTACAACGGCCTCTCGATCAACCGCGCGCTGATATCCGAGAACTTCGGTGGCGCCGAGCTCTCGGAAGGCATCGGTAACCTGGGTACGCCCTCGACGAGCAACCTCGGCGGCACCATCGCCTACACCTCGAGCGATCCGCTGAAGACGATGGGCGGCCGCGTCGCGCAGAGCTTCGGGAGCGATGCAAACCGCCATACGTACGCGCGCTTCGACACCGGCGAGCACAACGGCTTCTCGATGTACCTTTCGGGTTCGCGCAGCTCGTCGGACCTGTGGAACGACCAGAGCGCCTATAACGGTTCGACCACCAAGCAGTTCAACGGCAAGGCCGTGTGGGATCTCGACTGGGCGCGCTTCACCGGCTTCGCCGATACGTCGCGCACCACGCAGGCGGATTACTTCTACCTGTCGAAGAGCGAGCGCGCCCGCGGGCTCGGCTGGGACTGGGGTGGCTATGCGCCCGACTGGCAGCGCGCGGTCGGAAAGGCCTACTGCAACGCGGGCACGCTGCGGGCGAATCGTTGCGACCGCAGCGGTGCGGATACCGATGCCGACGGCGCCTTCACGGCCGGCCAGATCCTTCGCGACGACGACCTCTACTACCTCGCCGGAGATTTCTTTCCCGGCGACTCGGTGACGATCCACGCCGTGGCGTACCACCACGAAGATGCAGGCGAAGGGCACAACTGGAACAGCGGTACCTATTCGTATCGCAACACGCCGCAGGAAGTGCCGATCATCTTCCGCAACACGCTGTACACGATCAACCGTTCGGGTGCCGTGCTGTCCGCCGCGTGGGATATCGCCAACCATCACGTCGAAGGTGGTGTCTGGTATGAGCACAACGTATCGAGCGCATCGCGCTACAGCAGCTATGTCACGGGGCCGCGCGACCTGAGCGGGCGCATCGATGAAACGCCCGACCTCGGCGTGTTCGACCAGCGCACCGTGTGGAACACGCGCCAGGCGTTCCTGCAGGACAGCATGACCTTCCTCGACGATCGCATCAGCGTGGACGTGGGCGTGAAGAGCCCGCATGTCACATCGAGCGCGCAGGCACTGCCGGGTGATGCACGCACACCGATCAGCCCGACGTCGAACAACCAGTTCGCCACAGGTAACCTCAGTGCGAGCAAGGCACTGCTCCCGCAGTTCGGTGCGCGCTACAAGATCGCCGACGGCCAGGAAGTGTTCGCCAGCTTCGCGAAGAACATCGCCATGTTCCAGGGTGGCTTCAAGCTGGGACCCCAGGCCGTCAGCCAGGCCACCTGGGATACGCAGGGCAACCTCAAGCCGGAGAAGTCGCGCAGCCTCGAAGCGGGCTACCGCATTGAAGTGGACCAGGTCGCGGCATCCGTCGCTGCTTACAAGGTGCGTTTCGACAACCGCCTGCTCCAGTACAACCCGTGCGACTCCCGCCAGCCGGTCGGCCCGACGTGCGGCAACCGCTTCTATAACGCGGGCGGCGTCGACAGCCATGGCGTGGAAGTGACCTTCGTCTGGCAGCCGACGAGCAGCCTGCGCTGGTACAACTCGGCGTCGTATAACCGCTCGACGTATGCCAGTGACTACACGCAGGCCGGCGTGCTCGTGCACACCAGTGGCAAGCTGCAGGCAGATACGCCCACGAAACTCTTCGCGACCCAGATCGACTGGAACGAGGGCCCCTGGTTCGCGTCGTTGCGCGGCAAGTACACGGGCAAGCGCTACTACACCTACACCAACGATCGTGGCTTCGGCGGGTACACCACATGGGATCTGTCGGGTGGCTATGACTTCGGCCCCGTCTCGGTGGCGAAAGACGTGCGCCTGTCGGTCAACGTGACCAACCTCACCGACAAGCGCTACGCCAGCAACCTCGACAGCAGCGCCTTCCTGGCAAGCGATCCCGCCGGTACGGCGTACGTGTTCCATGCATCGGCACCGGTGCAGGCGTTCGCTACGCTCGACGTGCGTTTCTGATGCGCTGCCGCCTGACGCCCGGACGCGTTGCGGGAGCGGTGCTGTCGCTGGTCGCCGTCGGCGCGCTGAGTGTCGGCGGCACGCCGGGCGTGGCCAAGGCTGCGGGTGTCGCTCCACGGGCGTCCGCCACCGCGTCATCCACCGGCAGGCGCACGCCTGACGCGCGCGTGCCGGATGTCGTGGCGACACCCTTGCCCCGGACGGTCGATGTGGGTGGAACAACCTATGTCGATCGCGGCCTGGTGGCAGCGGGCGTGCTGCCGGCGGGTACCGTGGATTTCCTCGGCGACACGCTGGGCTCGTTCTCGTCGCTTTCGATCGAGCCGGGCACATGGAAGCGCGAAGGCGATACCTATACCGGCGTACTCTGGACGTTGCCCGACCGCGGTCGTAACGATCCCGAACACAACGTCTTCTTCGACTACCGCGGGCGATTGCATCGTTTTCGTTTCACGCTTTCGCTGGAGTCCCAGCCGGGCATGGTCCGGCTCGTGCCCGAGGGCGGTCGCGTCCTGCACGATTTCGACGGCCGGCCATTCACCGGTGCGGAGCCCGCGAAAGGGCTGCGCACCGAGCGCGGCATCGTGCTTCCGTCACCGGCGGCAGGGATCGGCGCCGGCAAGATATCGCTCGATGCCGAGTCGCTCCAGTTCACGCGCGACGGCGGCTTCTACATCGGCGACGAGTACGCGGCCAACGTCTATCGCTTCGATGCGAAGGGAGCGCTGGCCGGGATCATCGTTCCGCCGACGGCCGTGCGCCCGATGGATGCAGAAGGCTTGCCCGATTTCACCTCGTTGCGGCCCCCGGCATCCGGGCGCCGGAACAACCAGGGCGTCGAAGGCATGGCACTGTCGCCCGACGGCAAGCGGCTCTTCGTCGTACTGCAGAGCGCGCTCGTGCAGGACAGCGCAAAGGTCCCGGCACCCGCACGCGCACCCGCACGCGCACCCGCACCCGCACCCGCACCCGCCACGACCATGGCCATGGCCAGGGCGGACCTGCCTGTCGATACCTCGGGCCGTACCCTCACGCGCGTCCTTGTCTACGACGTGAGTCACGGGACGACGCCGTCGATGCCAGTGGCTCACTACATCGTGCCTCTCCCGGCGTACAACGACACGGGCTCGGGTGCCGCACCGAACCGGACGGCCGCGCAGAGCGAGATCCGCGTGCTCGACGACCACCGTTTCCTGATGCTGGCACGCGACGGGAACGGCTACGGCGCCGAAGGTGGCAAGCCGATCGTGTTCAAGAGTGTGCTGCTGGTCGATGTGGATGGCGCCATCAACCTGGCGGGCACTGCTTACGAGAGCAGTACGCTGTCCGTCCTCGACAACGGTGGGCGCTTGCGCAGCGGGCTGAAAACGGCGGCGACCACGCCGTTCGTCAACCTCCTGGATCCCGACGACCTGGCGCGCTTCGGCCTGGGCATCGACGCCGCCGTGCCCGGTCGCACCCAACTTTCCGAGAAATGGGAATCCATGGACCTGCAGCCCGCGCTCGATGCGGCCCGTCCGGATGACTGGTTCCTCATCGTCGGCAACGACAACGATTTCATCGCGAGGCATTGCGTGATGGACGGGCAGCCCTGCGATTCCGCGATCGATAACGACAACCGCATCCTCGTGTACCGGCTCACCTTGCCGGGCATGCGTTCCACCGCCGCCTCCAACCACCGATAAGGGTTACGCGCATGATGAAACGTACGGTTCTTTCCCTGTTTTCCGCCAGCCTGCTGCTGGGTTCGATGGCCAGCCACGCAAACACGCCGGCCTATGTCGACAGCAAGGAATACAAGGCGTTGATCGATCCGACCCGCTTCGCCAGCAACCCGGCGACGGCGGCCTCCACGCTGCTGCAGAACCTGTCGGCCCGGCTTTCCGCGCTGGGTTTTGACAAGACCATCACCGGTAGTTTCAGCGCCGGTGATCGCGATACGCTGGCGTATTACGACACGGCTCATTCGTGCTCGCTGTTCGGTCGCGGTTATTCGGTACGCACCCGGGCAGGTGACCACTCGGACATCCAGTTCAAGTTCCGTCATCCGGACGAGGAGCTGTCGTACTGGACCGACGTGTCGGGCGCGGGCAAGAACAAGGAAACCAAGCTCGAGACGGACGTGACACCGGGCAGCCTCGTGCTGGCCCACTCGACGAAGCAGACGTCGACGACCACGCCGGCGACGGTCGCCGATCTCATCAAGCAGTTCCCGGGTGCCTCGGCGTTGTCCGACCTGTCCACCTCGGCGCTGTCGAAGGTTGCCGGCGTGACGGTGACCCAGCAGGAATACGACGGCCCGACGTCGGACCTCGGCCAGTCGGCGGCCGAGTTCACGCTGACACTGTGGTACATCGATGGTGCTGCAGCGCCTGCCGTGGCAGAGCTTTCGTTCCGCGTGGAAGCGGATGCGGACAAGTACTTCACCACGCCGGTGCTCACACGCTCACAGACGCTGAATACGGCGTTGGCTTCCATCGGTAACGGGTGGAATATCGCCAACGATGGTGGCAAGACGAACTGGCTGTACAGCTACAGGTCGCCGGCATTCCCGAACGGCTTCTGCAACTAAGGCCGTCATGCAGGAGCGTGCCCCGCGCGCGACATCTTTTCGCGATCACCCTGATGCATCACGCCGGATGGCATTGCGTCGAAGGGCGTCGCGAGAAGATGTCGCGGGCAGGGCCCGCTCCTACGCGGGTGGTGCGGTCGGGTGCTTCACCCCTGCGGGGCGCCTTCATGGCAGCTTGCGCCGTTGCAGAGGATTTCGATCGGCGTGGTGCTTCCCGGGCATGCGCTGAACAGATGGGCATTGCCGCCATCCACCGTGCGCACATGCAGCAGTCGTTCGCACTGGTGCGAGGATGCAAGGTCCTGCGCGGCGACGAACATCGCTTTGTCAATGCGTGGGTCGAGCACGGCAAGATCGCTGCCCTGCAGTGCCCCGCTGCTGGCCCTGTCTGACGAAACAGTATCTGCAGGCGAGGTCGGCGTCGGTTCCGCCGTGGCGGCAGGCATCCGGGCCGGAAGCGTCGCGGCGACAGGCGCTGCAGTTGCAGGAACAGTTGCAGATGCCGATGCAGGTGCAGGTGCAGGTGCAGGTGCAGGTGCAGGTGCAGATGCCGGTGCCTGGGTTTCAGGACGCGTGGCGGTTCCCGCCATGGCGTAGGCGGGTGTCGCGGCAGTCATGCCGAACTGCGGCGCCGAGGTGGCGAGGAGCTTCAGTTTCCGGAGGTCTGCCTGGCCTTCGCTCGCATTGACCCGCCGCAGGCCGGTGCGGAACATGCGCACGTCGAATTTGATGTCCTGCGCGACGTAATAGGTCTGCCCTGCATAGACATCCATGGAGAGCGTGGCCGTGCTTTCCGTACCCGAGTCGATCGTATGGTGGCCGGGCGGCAGCGCGAGCCTGAAAAAGCTGCGTCCTTCCGTGGCCCCGACGAGGATGTCGTCGACCTTGATGCTTGCCCTGGCTTCGGCGCCGATGATGGTTCGCCGATAGATGTAAACGACCGCCTTGTCCGGCAGCGCCGAAAACCCCCTGGACTGCTCGCTGGACGAGCGAGGGGCGCCGTGCACCGACGTGGCACACACTGCCGCGATCACTGCGGCGGCGACGAACTTCCTGATCATGGTTATCCCCTGTTGACCGGGGAATCGTAGCGCGTCCTTGCGCTACGTGGCAGTGGGTCAGAGCGCTTCGAGCCAGCCCCAGCGGTCAGCCGTCTTGCCCGTGAACAGGCCGAAGAAGAGCTCCTGGAGGCGACGGGTGATCGGGCCGGCGACGCCGCTGCCGATCTGCTTGCCGTCGACCGAGCGAATCGGGGTGACTTCCGCCGCCGTGCCGCACATCAGGATCTCGTCGGCGAGGTACAGGTACTCGCGCGGGATATCGCGCTCCACGACCTCGATGCCTTCCTCGCGCGCGAGGGTCATGAGGGTGTGGCGGGTAATGCCCGCGAGGATCGACGCACTGGCCGGTGTGGTATGCAGCGCACCGTCGAAGACGAGGAACAGGTTCTCGCCGGCGCCTTCGCTGAGCAGGCCGGACGAGGCCAGGGCGATACCTTCGCCGAAGCCGAGGCGGCGCGCTTCACGCGCGATCAGCTGGCCGGAAAGGTAATTGCCGCCCGCCTTCGCGCCTGCAGGGATGGTGTTCGGCGCAAAGCGCTGCCAGCTCGACACGCATGCATCGATACCGTTTTCCAGCGCCTCGGGCCCGAGGTAAGGGCCCATGGGCCACGTCGCCACGGCGACGTCGGTGGGGCAGTCGGCCGACAGGCCGAAACCACCCAGGCCACGGAACGCGACCGGGCGAAGGTAGGCAGCCTTGAGGTCGTTCTTCTTCACCACGTCGCGGCACGCGGCAGCGAGCTCTTCGATCGAATAGGGAATCTCGATGTCGTAGATCTTCGCCGAGAGGTACAGGCGCTTGAGGTGGTCGGTGAGGCGGAAGATCGCCGCGCCGTCGGGCGTCTGGTAGCTACGGATGCCCTCGAATACGGAGGAGCCGTAGTGCAGGGCGTGGGCCATGACGTGGACAGTGGCATCGCGCCAGGGCTTGATCTGCCCGTTCTGCCAGATCCATTCGGGGTAGTTCTGCGACATGTGAGCGCTCCGGAGGGGACCGCCCATGATACCGGGTGACGGGCCTGCCCACATGGCGCGACGCGTCAGTGCGCCACCCCATGGCCCCTCAGCCGGGCGGTCGGAGCCACAGGCAGCCCGATTCGCGCACCACGCCGAAATGCATCCGGCGGGTCGAGCCACCGCTCGCCGGCAGGGTCGTCACCACGTCGATGCCTGCGGATTCGTCTCCTTCCAGCGAGACCAGCGGGAGCCGGACGAGGTCGTCCATACCGCGGATGCCTTCCGTCGCGGCACGGTTGTTCCCGCTGCTCCATAGCACCATGCCACCCATGCGGTTCGCACTGTGCAGGGCAAACGCGCGGGCGATGCCTTCCCGTAGCCCCGCGAGGTCCTTGGCGCACAAGACGCCGGCCGATGGGCCGTCGGCGGCGCCGGCCGCCGCGGCATCGACCCTGGGCGGCATGACCGACGTCGCACCCACGCTGCTGCACGGCTGGTCCGTGAAAACCGGACGGCCATCCGCGCCGACGCATCGGTGAATGGCGTTCTGCGCGGCCACCCGCGGGCAGACGCAAGCGAGGATGATCAGTCCGGGGAGCAGCAGGAAGAAGGCACGGGTCACGGAGGGGATGGCCGGGGAGGGTGGGCCATGATGCGGCATTCCAGCCCCGGGGAAGGTGACGGCGAGCATGCTATCGATGGCAGGAAACGACCCTCTGCTAAAGTCGCGCTTTCACCGGACGCGCCGAACCTCATGGCACCACCCTCCAGCGAAGCCCGCCTGCCCGTCTCCGTCTGCATCATCGCCCAGGACGAAGCGGACCGGATCGTCGCCTGCCTGCGCGCGGCGTCCTTCTGCGACGACCTGGTGGTCGTTGATGGCGGCTCGACCGACGACACCGTCGCCCTCGCGGAAGCGGAAGGCGCCCGCGTGATCCGCCGCGCTTTCGACGGTTTCCGCACGCAGAAGGACTTCGCTGTCTCCGTTGCCTTGCATGACTGGGTGCTCTGCCTCGACGCCGACGAATGCGTGGATGCCACGCTCGCGGAGGCGATACGGCGGACGATGGCGGAAGGCGTCGGTGATACCGCCGCCTTCCGCATCGTCCGCAGGAATCGCTTCCTGGGGAAGGTCATGGAGCATGGCAACGCCGGGTCGGATCGTGTCGTTCGCCTGTTCGACCGCCGCCGGGCCGGCTGGCATGGCGAACGCGAGATCCATGAATCGGTGGTGTCGAAAGGCCCCGTGCGCAGCATCGGCGGCTGGCTGGATCACGATCCGTATCGATCGCTGTCGGCGATGCTGGCGAAGCAGGAGCGCTACGCGCACCTCATGGCTACCGAAGCTTTCGCGAAGAACAAGCGCACCAGCCTCGCGCAGATCGTCCTCAGCCCGGCTTTCCGCTTCCTGAAAGGCTACATCTTTCGCGGTGGTTTCCTCGATGGCTGGCGCGGGCTCATCTACGCTCTGGTCCGCGTGGAATACGTCCGCCGCAAATACCTCAAGCAATACCTGCTGCAGAAGGGCTTCAGGCCCTAGCAATGCGAACCGGGGGCTCGCCCGCCCGTCTGCACGCGATTACCGTCTGGCTGCACGCGGCCGCCTCGGCGCGCGCCGTGAACGCGATGAGCGCGATAGGCCCTCCTAACCCCCCGGAAACACCGCCCTCCGGTCACGCCACGCCTTGAACCGACGAACCAGGTTCAACGGCTTACGACCATGCGCCGCACGACGATGCGCAAGCGCCGCCTCTGCCGCATCAAGCACGCGTTCACTCGAGAGGCCATCACGGTAAGGGTGTATGTCGTCGCCATGCGCCTTGATGGCAGCCATCAGCGCCGGCGGGTGCGACAGCGCGACGCCTATCGCCGCATCCACGGCTTCCGGCGAGGCCACATCCAGCATGAAGGGCTCGGGCCGCCGGTTCGCCACGGTCACCACCGGCTTGCCCTGCACGGCGAACTCATGGATCACCGACGATGTATCGCAGACCAGTACATCGGCGGCGCGCTGCATATCGATCAGGAATTCCGAATCCATGTAGCGCGCGTTCGACGCTTCGAGTTCGCGGTAAGCGCGGATCAGCCCGGGCTCCGACTTCGGATGCAGCGTGAGCAGCCACTGCCGGTCGCCGCGCGCAATGAGTTCCCGAAGCGGTTCGAGCATGCCCGGTGCGCAGCTGAGGCGGTGGCTGAAGGTGGATGCAAACAGCACGAGCGGGCGCCCGTCGCGAGGGATGTACAGGTCAACCGCGTCGGAAAAGAGCGGGTCGAGCTTCGGCCAGCCGGTTTCGGTGACGGCAAAGTAACCATGCTCCTTCGCGAGGGCTTCGAACGGCAACGTCGTCGCCGGGCCCTGCGTCGTATACAGGTCGAAGAAGCCACGAATCGCGAAGTGGCCGCGATCCGGCTCGCGCTTGTTCGCGTTGAATCCGTGGAACACCTGTACTTTCAGGCCGGGGACGCCGGGTGGCACCCAATTGGCGGCGCAGAAGGTCGCGTCGGGCGCAAACGCACGAACCGCTTGCACGCTGGTCAGGCGCGTTTCGTCGTGCCGAAGCTTCTGCGCCACGGCATCGGTCACCAGCCACGCCACCTTCAGTCCACGAGCCGTCGCTGCAGCCGCGAGGGGGCGCAGGATGGGAAGGGCATAGGTCTCGGTGGCGAACATGACGCAGGCGCGCATGCGGGCGCTCCGTGTTTGCGGGCGGGCCGTCAGTATATAGAGCCGAGTCCCGGGACTACACGCCGCCGCGGTGGTCACCGGGCGCCATCTGATTGACCCGCGAAGGTTCATGCATCACTATTTCGTTACCCCGCCGGACGGTTTCGGTCGCCGGCTGCACGCCACTCTTTATGGGTGGCGTTGCGTTTTCTAAGGAATGGAATTACGGGACATTCAGGCTTCGCCAGAAGCGGCGAAGCTCGTGGATGCTCCTTCAGACCTTGCAGATCCCTACGTGAAGATATGGGCGCGCGAAGAAAAGGGCTCGGACGTCAATCTCGCGGTGCATATGCTTCACGATGCGTGGAAGGACATTTACGACTGTGCCATTGTCCTTTCCAACGATTCCGATCTTGCGGAGGCGCTTCGCCTCGTGCGCTCGATGGGAAAAGTGATGGGCGTGCTTTGTCCGACGACGAGTGGTCCTGCAAGAGAGCTCCATGCACAGGCCGATTTCGTCCGGCCGATTCGCCCTGCGCATCTGGCGAAATCGCAGCTCCTCGATCCGCTGTTTCTTGATGACGGAAGCAAACTTTTCTGCCCGCCGAGATGGCTTGCCAGGCACTGAGCCGCTCTTGATTCAGAGAGAGCATTACAGGCGTTCGAGCACCGCCTGCGTCGCGCGTGCGCGGTTGATCGTATAAAAGTGCAGGCCGGGGGCGCCGCCATCGAGCAGGCGCTGGCACATTTCCGCGACGACTTCCGCGCCGAGGTCGCGCACGGCCGCGGCGTCGTCGCCATGGGCCTGCATGCGCTTGACGATCCAGCGGGGAATCTCGGCACCGCACTGCTCGGAGAAGCGTCGCAGCTGGCTGAAGTTCGCGATGGGCATGATGCCCGGCACGATGGGCACCGTTACGCCGAGCTTCGTCACGTCGTCGACGAAACGGAAATACGCATCGGCGTTGAAAAAGTACTGCGTGATGGCGCCATCGGCGCCGGCATCGACCTTGGCCTTGAAGTGGCGCAGGTCGGCCAGCGCATTGTCGGACTGTGGATGGGTCTCCGGGTAGGCGGCCACTTCGATATGGAAGTGATCGCCGCTGTGCTCGCGGATGAAGGCCACCAGCTCCGCCGCATAGCGGAAGTCGCCGGGCGTGGCCATGCCGGAAGGCAGGTCGCCACGGAGCGCCACGATACGGCGACAGCCACTGGCCTTGTAGCCGTCGAGCAGGGCCGCGATCTCGGCGCGCGTGCCGCCCATGCAGGACAGGTGCGGCGCGACCGAAAGGCCATGCGTGTCGCGCAACTGCTGCACCGTGATGTCGGTGTAGCTGAGCGTCGAACCGCCGGCACCAAACGTCACCGAGACGTAATCGGGCGAATGGCCCTTGAGGCGTCCCACCGCGGCATCGAGCTGGGCACGCTGCTCATCGGTCTTGGGCGGGAAGAATTCGAAGCTGATGGCTGGCATGGCGAGGGCGTTCCGGAGGCTTAGGCCGAGTATATATCTTTCCATTGAGATGGAAAGATGGGTGTGCGATACGGCCGAATGGCCGTGGTCTCCAAATGTGCAAGGCCTCCGAATGTGCGAGGCCTCCTAATGTGCAAGGCCTCCGAATGTGCGAGGCCTTGTAGGAGCGCGCCCTGCGCGCGACAGCGTTTCGCGAGGAGCTGTCGCGCGCAGGGCGCGCTCCCACGGCGACCCGGTCGCAGCCCGGTCGCAGCCCGGTCGCAGCCCGGTCGCAGCCCGGTCGCAGCCCGGTCGCGGGCGTGCACTGCGAGCATAAAAAAGGCGCCCTGCAGGGCGCCTTTCAGGTCACATTACGCCGTCGATCACGACGTGCAACGCTCGATCAATAGCGGTAATGATCCGGCTTGTACGGGCCTTCCACCGGCACGCCGATGTAGTCGGCCTGGTCCTTCGTGAGGGTGGTGAGCTTCACGCCGATCTGGGCGAGATGCAGGCGCGCGACTTCCTCGTCCAGCTTCTTGGGCAGGCGGTAAACCGTCTTCTCGTAGGTGTCCTTGTTCTTCCACAGGTCGAGCTGCGCAAGCGTCTGGTTCGAGAAGCTGTTCGACATGACGAAGCTCGGATGGCCGTGGGCGCAACCGAGATTCACCAGGCGCCCTTCGGCCAGCATGTAGATGGCGTTGCCCTTGGCGAACGTGTAGCGGTCGACCTGCGGCTTGATCGTCTCGCGCGAGACGTCCTTGGCGCCGTTCAGGCGATCCATCTGGATCTCGTTGTCGAAGTGGCCGATGTTGCAGACCAGGGCGTTGTTCTTCATCGCCGCCATGTGCTCGAGCGTGATGATGTCCTTGTTGCCCGTGGTGGTGACATAGATGTCACCGAGGCCGAGCGTGTCTTCGATCGTGGTGACCTGGAAACCTTCCATCGCGGCCTGCAGGGCGTTGATCGGGTCGATCTCGGTCACGATCACGCGGGCACCGAAGCCCTTGAGCGAATGGGCGCAGCCCTTGCCCACGTCGCCATAGCCGCAGACCACGGCGACCTTGCCGGCGACCATGAGATCGGTGGCGCGCTTGATACCGTCGGCCAGCGACTCACGGCAACCGTAAAGGTTGTCGAACTTGCTCTTGGTCACCGAGTCGTTGACGTTGATGGCCGGCACCAGCAGCTTGCCGGCTTCGGCGAGCTGGTACAGGCGATGCACGCCGGTGGTGGTTTCTTCGGACACGCCGCGCCATTCGGCGGCGACCTTCTTGAACCAGCCCGGACGGGCGGCGGCGGTACGCTTGACGAGGTCCTTGATGACCTGCTCTTCGTGGTTGCCGCTGGGCGTGTTGACCCAGTCGCTGCCGTCTTCGAGCTCGACGCCCTTGTGGATGAACAGGGTGGCGTCGCCGCCGTCGTCGACGATCAGCTGCGGGCCCAGGTCACCCGGGTGGGTCAGCATGTCGAGGGTGCAGTCCCAGTACTCTTCCAGCGACTCGCCCTTCCAGGCGAATACCGGCAGTTCGCCCTCGGCGAGCGCGGCTGCCACGTCGTCCTGGGTCGAGAAGATGTTGCACGATGCCCAGCGGACCGAAGCACCCAGTTCGCGAAGCGTCTCGGCGAGGACGGCGGTTTCCTTCGTCACATGCAGCGAGCCGGAGAGGCGGACGCCCTGCAGCGGCTTGTCGACGGCGTAACGGGCGCGGATCTGCATGAGACCCGGCATTTCCTCTTCGGCCATGCGGATGCGGCGACGACCGAGGGCGGCCTGCGAGATATCGCGGACCTTGAAGTCCTGGAATGAGGTGTCTTTCGTGACGGCGTTCATGGGGCGTAGCTCCGGATGGTTACGGGGGCGCCGTTGTACAGGAGGCCGCGTCGAGCCTGGCCAGGGGCTACCCCATGGTCGCAGCGCCCCTCGACGGGCAAAACGGTCCGCCGATTATATCCCGGAATCCGAATGATGAGATGAACACGCGTTTGTGGTTACTCTCGGGGTTCCGATCCCAAGCAGAGTGCCCGATGGAACCCGCACGCGATCCCGAATTCATGCCCCACGACAGCCCCCTCCGCGAAGATGTGCGCCGACTGGGAGCGCTCGTCGGGCAGATGCTCGCCGAGCAGGGCGGCCAGGGCTTCTTCGAACGCGTCGAGCACGTGCGCACGGCCGCCATCCACCGCCGGCGCAGCGGCGCCCCGCTCGATGCGCTGGCCGATCCGCTCACGGGCGTCGAGGCGACGGATGCCGAGGCGCTCGCACGGGCCTTCGCGATCTATTTCCAGGCCGTGAACACGGCGGAACGGGTCCATCGCATCCGTCGTCGCCGTGATTACCAGCGTGAGGGAGGCGCGGCACAGCCTGAATCGCTGGCCGCCGTGCTGGCGCTGTTGAAGCAGGACGGGCTGGGGCGCGATGACCTTACCGCGCTGCTGGATCGGCTGGACGTGGAGCCGGTGTTCACCGCGCATCCCACCGAAGCCGTGCGCCGTTCGCTGCTCGAGAAGGAGCAGGAAATCGTCCGTGCGCTGGTCGACGAGTTCGACCCCACGCGTACGCCGCAGGAACTGCGCGACGACGATGCCCGCATCCTGATGGCGTTGTCGGCCGGATGGCAGACGGCGGAAGCGTCGCCGGTGCGCCCGAGCGTGCAGGACGAGTTCGACCACGTGGGCTTTTACATCTCGCGCCCCATCTATCGCGTGCTGCCTGCGCTTTACGAAGCGCTGCAGCAGGCCATCGACGAGGTCTATGGCGAAGGCGTGGTCGTCCCGCGGCTGCTTCGCTTCGCGACGTGGGTGGGCGGCGACATGGACGGCAACCCGAACGTCAATGCAGAGACCATTGCCGCGACGCTCTCGGCGCAGCGCACGCTGGTGCTCGAGCGCTACCTCGAGGATGTCGCCGTGCTCGGCCGCCTGCTCAGCCAGACCGACGACCGCGTGACGCTCGATGAAAAACTGGCGCGCCGCCTCGAGGCGTATCGCGACGAGCTGCCCGAGGCCACGGCACGTATTCGCCCGCGCCACGCGGACATGCCATACCGCAGCTTCCTCGCACTGGTGGCGGCACGGCTCGAGGCCACCCTGCACGAGGAGGCGCACGCGTATGCCTCCGCCGATGACTTCATCAGCGACATCGCGCTGGTCGAGAGGAGCCTCGTTCGCAACGACGGCCGCCATGCCGGCGCCTACGCGGTAGGTCGCCTGCTCTGGCGCGCACGCACGTTCGGTTTCCATCTCGCGCGACTGGATGTCCGCCAGGATGCGCGCGTCCATGACGAGGCGCTCTCCGCGCTGCTCGACGACAAGGACTGGTCCACCGCGGATACCGCGTCGCGCGTGAAGGCCCTTCGTCCGCTCGCCGCGGGCGAGCGCAGCTTCGTCGCCGGCGACGAGGACGATACGGCCAACATGCTGCGCGACGTCTTTGCCACGCTGGCCGACGGGCGCAAGCGCTACGGGCAGGAAGCCACGGGCCTATACATCATCAGCATGGCCAAAACGGCCGCCGACGTGCTTGCCGTGCTCGCACTGGCGCGCCGCGGGGGGTTGCTGGAAGACGGGCGCGTGCCGCTCGATGTGGCCCCGCTGTTCGAGACGATCGACGATCTCGCCGGTGGTGCCGAAACGCTACAGGCCCTGCTGGATGATCCTGTCTACCGCGCCCACCTGAAGGCGCGCGGCGATCGCCAGTGGGTCATGCTCGGGTATTCCGACAGCGGCAAGGATGGCGGCACGGTCGCGTCGAAGTGGAGCCTGCAGCGTGCACAGACCGATCTGCTCGCCGTGGCCGAGAAGTCCGGCGTGCGCATCGCGTTTTTCCACGGCCGCGGTGGTTCCGCAAGTCGTGGTGGCTCACGCATCACGCCGGCACTGATGGCCTCGCCCGTGGGCTCCGTGGGTGGCGTATTGCGCGTGACGGAGCAGGGCGAGGTCATCCATCGCAAGTACGGGATCCGTGCCCTCGCCGTGCGTAACCTCGAACAGACCGTGGGCGCCGTCATGCGTGCATCGCTGCGCACGCGCGCCACGGAGATCCGCGAAGATGGCTGGGATGCGTTCATGGCACGCCTCTCGGATGAAAGCCGCAAGGCCTATCGTGCCTTCGTGGATACCGAGGGCTTCGTCGACTATTTCCGTGGCGCGACGCCGATCGATGTGATCGAGCGCATGACCCTGGGTTCGCGGCCCGCTCGCCGGCGCAGCATGAAGGGCGTCGAAGACCTGCGGGCCATCCCGTGGGTCTTCTCGTGGACGCAGTGCCGTGCGGTGCTCACGGGCTGGTACGGGCTGGGCTCGGCGATCGAAGCCGTGGCGAAGGAATGCGGTGAAGAACAGCTCGTGCGGATGGCAAAGGAGTGGCCGTTCTTTTCCACCATGCTCGACGACGTCGAGATGGTGCTGGCGAAAGCGGACATCGATATCGCCGAGGCGTTCTCGAAGCTGGCCGGCCCGCTTCACGAGCGATTCTTCCCGATGGTCCGCGATGAGTTCGAGCGGACGATTCGCTGGGTGTTGAAGCTCAAGGGGGCTGACGAACTGCTGGCGTCCGACCCGCGCCTTGCGAATTCGATTCGCCTGCGCAACCCGTACATCGATCCGATGAGCCTGTTGCAGGTGGACCTGCTGAAGCGCTGGCGCGCGACGGGCGGGGAAGACGATGCCCTGCTCAAGGCGCTGGTGGCGTGCGTGAACGGCGTATCGCAGGGCCTGCAGAACACCGGCTGACACAGGGCGAGCAGGGCGACACCCCATGGCGGTGCGCTCCTCCCGGGGCGCCGCCATGTCGTAGGAGCGCGCCCTGCGCGCGACATCTCTTGAGGCGGTGAATCCGGTTCATGCGCGTGTATCCGGACGGGTCGCGAAAAGATGTCGCGCGCAGGGCGCGCTCCCACGACGGCCGCTGCGTCGTGGTGCTTTTCGTCAGCCTTCCAGCTCTTCCCAGCGGGCGAACGCCGTGTCGAGCTCGGCCTGCACTTTCGCCAGCTCTTCGTTGGCACGTGAGATCGTCGCGGCATCCTGCTGGAAGTACTTCGGATCGTTCATCGCGGCGGTGCGCTGCGCGATGTTCGTTTCCAGTTCTTCGAGCTTCGCAGGCAGCAGCTCCAGCTCGCGCTGCTCCTTGAACGACAGCTTCTTCTTCGGTGCTGCGACGGCAGCGGGAGCCGCCGGGGTCGCCTGCGGTACCGGGCCCGCCCTGGTCAGGCCCGGCTTCACGATGGCCGCAGCCGGGCGCTGGCGCAGCCAGTCGCTGTAACCGCCGATGTACTCGCCGACCCGGCCCTCGCCCTCGAGCACCAGCGTGCTGGTCACCACGTTGTCGATGAAGTCGCGGTCATGCGACACGAGAAGCAACGTGCCGGTGTATTCGCCGAGGATTTCCTCGAGCAGTTCCAGCGTCTCCACGTCGAGGTCGTTGGTGGGCTCATCCATCACCAGCAGGTTGGACGGCTGGGCGAAGAGCTTCGCCAGCAGCAGGCGATTACGCTCGCCGCCCGACAGGCGCGTGATCGGTGCGCGGGCGCGCTCCGGCGAGAACAGGAAGTCCTGCAGGTAGCCGATGATGTGCTTGCGCTGCCCGTTGAGCTCGATGTACTCGCGGCCTTCGGCAACGTTGTCCAGCGCGTTCATGGTGTCGTCGAGCGTGGAACGATGCTGGTCGAAATACGCGATCTGGAGACCGGTCCCCAGCGTGACTTCGCCCTGCTGCGGTGCCAGTTCCCCGAGGAGGATCTTCAGCAGCGTCGATTTGCCGGCGCCGTTGGGGCCGACGATACCGACGCGGTCGCCGCGCATGATGGTGGTCGACAGGTCGTCCAGCAGCGTGCGGCCGCCGTAGGCCTGGGTCACATGCTTCGTCTCGGCTACCTTGCGGCCACCGGCCTGCGCGTTGGCGAGGCTGATCTTCGCGGTGCCCGTACCCTCCCGGCGGTCGGCGCGCTCGTTGCGCAGCGCCTTCAGCGCGCGGACGCGGCCTTCGTTACGGGTACGCCGCGCCTTGATGCCCTGGCGGATCCAGACTTCTTCCTGGGCCAGCTTGCGATCGAAATGCGCGTTGGCCTGTGCCTCGGCATGCAGCCGCTCTTCGCGGCGGCGGAGGTAATTGTCGTAGTCGCCCGGCCAGCTGGTCACGTTGCCGCGGTCGATCTCGACGATGCGGGTGGCCAGCGCACGCAGGAAGCTGCGGTCATGGGTGATGAACACCACGCTGCCGGTGAAATTCTTCAGGAAGGTCTCGAGCCAGGCAATGGCCTCGATGTCGAGGTGGTTGGTGGGCTCGTCCAGGAGCAGCAGGTTCGGGTCGCGGACGAGCGCCTGGCCCAGCAGCACGCGACGCTTCATGCCGCCCGACAGGTCGGAGAAGTCGGTCTCGGCCGGGAGTTCCAGCCGTTCGATGATCTGCTGCACGCGGGAATCGAGATCCCACGCGTTATGTGCCTCGATCTCCGACTGCACGTCGCCGAGCGCATCCATGTCACCGCTTTCCAGCAGGTGGTGGTAGCGGGCCAGCAGGTGGCCCAGCTCGCCGAGGCCTTCGGCCACCACGTCGAAGACGCTGCCGGTGGTGTCCTGCGGTACTTCCTGGGTGAGCCGCGCGATGCGGGTGCCGCCCTGCAGGCGGATCTCGCCGTCGTCGGCGTGGATCTCGCCGGCGACGAGCTTCATCAACGTGGATTTCCCCGCGCCGTTGCGCCCGACGATGCAGATGCGTTCGCCGGCCTCGAGGGTCAAATTCACCTGTTCGAGCAGGAGGGGGCCGCCGACGCTGTAGTCGACATTGAGCAATTGGATAAGAGACATGCCGCCATTGTAGCCGGAAGCACCGCGCTCACCTCAGGCCAGATCCACCCGATAGCGCGTGTGCTGCCGCCAGACCGTGCCCGGCCTCAGGATGGCCGCCTCGGCGTCCGGTCGGTTGACCTGGTCCGGGAAGGCCTGGGCCTCCAGCGCGAACCCGGCCAGCGGGCCATAGGCTTCCCCCTGGCGGTCCGGCTGGCCCGTGAGCTTCTGCCCGCTATAGAACTGCAGGCCCGGTCGGTCGGTGTCCAGCGTCAGGCGGCGGCCCGACGACGGTTCGGTGACGACCGCGACCGTCCTCGGCGCGTTGCCCTCCGGGACATGGCCGTTCGTGACATAGCAGTGGTCGAAGCCGCCGACGAGCCGCACCTGCTCGTCGGGCCAGTGGAGCCGCGACCCGATGGGCGCCGGTTCGCGGAAATCGAAAGCGGTTCCCGCCACGTTCTCCCTCCCGGTCGGGATACCGCTGGCATCGATCGCGAAGTAGGCGTCGGCGTCGATATTGAGCACGTGGTCGCGAATGTCGGGCCGGCGGTCGTTGAGATTGAAATACGGGTGCGCCGTCAGGCTCAGCGGGGTAGGGGCGCTCGTCGTCGCCTCGTAGCGCAGGTCGAGGGTGCCGTCGTCTTCCAGGGCCACGCGCAGCTGCACCCGGACCTCCCCGGGGAAGCCGCCGTCGTCGTCGGGCGATACCAGCCGGAGCAACAGGGCGTCGCCTTCGGGCTCGACGTCCCACCGGCGCAGGTGGAAGCCGTCATGCCCGCCATGGAGGTGGTTGCCACCGTCGTTGCGGTCCAGCCGGTAGTCGATCCCGTCGAGGTGGAAGCGTCCCCCGCGGATGCGGTTGGCCCAGCGGCCGACGACAGCGCCCATGTAGGCATTGGAGGCGAGGTAGTCGGCGGCGCTGGCGTGGCCGAGCAGCACGTCGCCCATGCGCCCCTGTCGATCCGGCGTATGCCATGAAAGCAGGGTGCCGCCCAGGTCGGAGATGTCGACCTGCGTGTCGCGGGCATTGCGGAGGGTCCAGCGGTGGAGCGGGCGGCCGTCGGGGAGGGTGCCCCAGGCGGTGGCATTGGATACGGGCATGGAAGAGCGTTCCCTGCGAGCGGCGATCAGGTCGGCGACGCGGTGCGATGGAGGTCGAGGTACTGGCGTGGCGTGCAGTCGTACTCACGACGGAATACCGCATACATGTATTGAAGCGACGTGAAACCGCAGCGCAGGGCGATGTCTGCCAGCGGCACGTCGGAGTGCGCAATGAGGTCGCAGGCGGTGTCGAGCTTGTGCTTGAGGATGACCTGGTGGACGGTCTGCTTCAGCTCGCGCTTGAAGTGTTCCTCCAGCACGGTACGCGACACGCCGACGTAATCGGCTACCTGCTCGGTCTTGATGCCCACGCAGCCGTACTGCCGGATGTAATGGCTGGCGCGCATGACATGCGGGCTGCGCATGGGGTGGTACCGGCTGGACACCTGCACGTTGATGCCCACGGGCGGCACCAGCACCCGGGTGCCCGAGCAATCCATGCCGCGCAGCATCTGGTGCAGCAGGTGCGCGGCGGTGCGGCCCATCTCCTCGGCGCCCTGGATCACCGAGGTCAGCGGGATGCGCGTGAGCAGCTGGGCCATGGGATCGTTGTCGATGCCGACGATGGCGATCTGCTCGGGCACGGCAAAGCCGCCCATGACACAGGCCTGCAGCAGCTGGCGCGCGCGGGCATCAGTTACGGCGATGATGCCGATCGGCTTGGGCAGCTCGGCCAGCCACGTCAGCAGCTCTTCCACGGCGTGGCCCCAGCCGCCTGCACTGGTCGGGGAGCCCTCGTACACGACGCCTTCGATGGCCTCGTCCGCCACGATGGCGCGGAACGCATCTTCCCGCTCCTGGGCCCAGCGACTACCGGGGTGGGCGGGTATGCCATAGAAGGCAAAGCGGGTAAGGCCCTGCTCGATCAGGTGGTCATAGGCGAGGCGGATGATCCGGGCGTTATCGGTGGCGATATACGGGATACCCGGCGGGTAGCTCGATGGGTCGCGGTACGACCCGCCCACGGCAACGACCGGGATAGGCAGGTCGCGCAGGGTCTCGTGGGCTTCCGGGTCGTCGAAGTCGGCGATCACCCCGTCGCCGCGGAACTGGTGGATGTCGCGCAGCCGGCTGCGGAAGTCCTCTTCCATGAAGAGGTCCCACTCCACCCGGGTGCTGTTGAGGTAATGCCCGATGCCGGACACGACCTGCCGGTCGTAGACCTTGTTGGCGTTGAACAGCAGCGCGATGCGATGGGGTGCCATGGCCGCGAAAAGTAGCAGGCTTTGGCCCCGACGGCCATGACGCACCGCGGCAAAGAAATTGCCCGGGGCGGCGAGGGAAATCGCAATTGCGCGTCGGCCCCCCTGATCGTCAGCATCGTCGGGATTCGTCCCCCCGCCCGCCAAGGATTCGTTATGTCGTACTTTTCCAGCATCCCCAAGATCGCCTTCGAAGGCCCCGGCTCCGATAATCCGCTCGCCTTCCATCACTACGATGCGAACAGGCAGGTGCTTGGCAAGAGCATGGCGGAGCACCTTCGCCTGGCCGTGTGCTACTGGCACACCTTCGTGTGGCCGGGTTCCGACGTGTTCGGCGGGGGTACGTTCGAGCGCCCTTGGCAGGCGGCAGGCGACCCGATGCAGAAGGCGCGCGAGAAGGCCGACGCGGCGTTCGATTTCTTCTCGCGCCTCGGCACCCCGTTCTATACCTTCCATGACACCGACGTGGCGCCGGAAGGCAGCAGCCTCGCCGAGTACAAGAACAACTTCGCGGCCATGGTCGACGTGCTCGAGAAGAAGCAGGCCGAAACCGGCGTGAAGCTGCTCTGGGGCACGGCCAACGTGTTCAGCAATCCTCGCTACGCCGCCGGAGCGGCCACCAATCCGCAGCCTGAGGTGTTCGCCTATGCGGCGACCCAGGTGCGTCACGCGATGGAAGCCACGCATCGCCTGGGCGGCGCGAACTACGTGCTGTGGGGCGGCCGCGAGGGTTACGAGACCCTGCTCAACACCGACCTGAAGCGCGAGCGCAACCAGCTTGGCCGTTTCTTCAACATGGTGGTCGAGCACAAGCACAAGCTCGGCTTCAACGGCACCATCCTGATCGAGCCCAAGCCGCAGGAGCCCACGAAGCACCAGTACGACTACGACTCCGCCACGGTCTACGGTTTCCTGAAGGACTTCGGCCTCGAGAACGAGGTGAAGACCAACCTCGAAGCCAACCACGCGACGCTGGCCGGCCATTCGTTCCAGCACGAAGTGGCCACCTCGATCGCGCTCGGCCTGTTCGGTTCCATCGATGCGAACCGCGGCGATCCGCAGAACGGCTGGGATACCGACCAGTTCCCGAACAGCGTCGAGGAGCTCACGCTGGTGGCCTACGAGATCCTCAAGGCGGGCGGCTTCAAGAACGGCGGCTACAACTTCGACACCAAGGTGCGTCGCCAGAGCAGCGCCGCGGAAGACCTGTTCCACGGCCATATCGGCGGCATCGATGCGCTGGCGCTGAGCCTGGAGCGCGCGGCGAAGATGATCGAGCGCGACGCCCTCGCCGATTACAAGGCAAAGCGCTACGCCGGCTGGGACACCGATTTCGGTGGCAAGATCCTCGATGGCGGTTTCACGCTCGCCGCGCTGGCCGACGACGCACTCGCGCGCGATATCCACCCGACGCACGTCTCCGGCGGCCAGGAGTTGCTGGAGAACATCGTCAACCGCTATATCTACGGGTGAAATGAATCCCGTCATGGAAACCCCGGAACCTATGTACCTCGGTATCGATCTAGGCACGTCGTCGGTCAAGGCCGTCCTCATGGACAACACCGGCGCCGTGCGCGCCAGTGCGAGCAGCCCGCTCGAGGTGTCCCATCCGCAGCCGCGGTGGTCCGAGCAGGATCCCCTCGCCTGGTGGTCGGCGACCGATGCCGCCGTGACGGAGGTCCTCAAGGGTGTCGACGCCGGCGACGTGCTGGCGATCGGCCTCTCGGGGCAGATGCATGGCGCCACCCTTCTCGATAAGTCCGACAATATCCTCCGGCCGGCCATTCTCTGGAATGACGGCCGCTGCGATGTCGAATGCGCCGAGCTGGAAAAGGTGCCGGGGTTCCGCGAGATCACGGGCAACCTGGCCATGCCCGGCTTCACCGCACCGAAGCTGGCGTGGGTGCGCAAGCACGAGCCTGACGTTTTCAGTCGCGTGGCGAAGGTGCTCCTGCCGAAGGACTACCTGCGCTTCCGGCTCACCGGCGAGTACATGACCGACGCGTCCGACGCCGCCGGCACCCTGTGGCTCGACGTGAGCAGGCGCACCTGGAGCGACACCATGCTCGCCGCCACGGGGCTCGACCGGTCGCACATGCCGGAAGTCTTCGAAGGCAGCCAGGCGGCCGGTCGGCTCAGCCGCGAGCTCGCCGATCGCTGGGGCATGAAGACCGTCCCCGTGGCGGCGGGCGGGGGCGACAACGCCGCGGGCGCCGTGGGCGTCGGCATCGTGCGCGACGGGCAGGCCATGCTGTCACTGGGCACGTCGGGCGTTTACTTCGCCGTGTCCGACGGTTTCCGTTCGAGCCCGGAGCAGGCCGTCCACAGCTTCTGCCACGCTCTGCCGGGTACCTGGCACCTGATGTCGGTGATGCTGAACGCGGCGAGCTGCCTCGACTTCACGGCGCGCCTCACGGGCCAGAAAGACGTGCCGGCGCTTCTTGCGGAAGCCGAGGCGAAGGGCCTGAAACCCGATGGCCCCTTGTTCCTGCCGTACCTGACGGGCGAACGCACGCCGCACAACGATGCGCACGCCCGGGGCTCCTTCACCAACCTCGGCCCCGATACCGACCGGGCCGACCTTGCCAACGCGACGCTCGAAGGCGTGGGCCTGGGCCTGCTCGACGGATTGCTCGCGGTGGAGTCCACGGGCCTCGTGGCCGACGAGATCACGGTGATCGGTGGCGGCTCGCGCAGCGCCTACTGGACACAGATGCTCGCCGACATACTGGGCAAGAAACTGGTGCTGCGCAGCGGTGGCGAGGTTGGCCCCGCGCTCGGTGCTGCCCGCCTCGCCCGGCTTGCCGTGGAGCCGGGCGCCTCGCTGGAAGAGGTGTGTCCCATGCCGCCGGTCACCGCGGAGAGAATTCCCGATGCAGCGCAACATGCTTATTTCCTGCAAACGCGGCACCCTTTGTTCCGCCGCTCGTACGAGCGTTTGAAGCCGCTGTATTCCGACGCCCCCCGGGGCGACGATTTCCGCCCTTCCAAAGGGTGAAACCAACATAAGCATGGAGATGAGCATGAAGCAGAAAGCCTTACACACGTTGCTGGCCGTATCGATGGTCGGCGCAGGCGTTTTCGCCGCACCGCAGGCGCATGCCAGCAAGGAAAAGCCGGTCATCGGCTTCTCCATCGACGATCTGCGCGTCGAGCGCTGGACCAAGGACCGTGACTACTTCAAGGCCGCCGCCGAAGCCAAGGGAGCCACGGTCTCCGTGCAGTCGGCCGATGCGAATGAGCAGAAGCAGATCCAGCAGATCGAGAACCTGATCTCGCGCAAGGTCGACGTCATCGTGATCGTGCCGTTCAACGCCAAGACGCTCACCACCGTGGTCGCCGAGGCCAAGAAGGCGGGCATCAAGGTCGTGTCGTACGACCGCCTGATCCTCAATGCCGACGTCGACGCCTACATCTCGTTCGACAACGACAAGGTCGGCCAGATGCAGGCCCAGGGCGTGGTCAACGCCGCACCGAAGGGCAACTACTTCCTGCTCGGCGGCGCGCCCACCGACAACAACGCCAAGATCCTCCGCGAAGGCCAGATGAAGGTCCTCAAGCCGCTGGTCGACAAGGGCGACATCAAGATCGTGGGCCAGCAGTGGACGAACGAGTGGCTGGCGTCCAACGCACAGTCCATCATCGAGAACGCGCTGACGGCGAACAAGAACAACATCCAGGGCATCGTCGCGTCGAACGACGGCACGGCCGGCGGCGCCATCGCCGCCCTGAACGGCCAGAAGCTGGCCGGCAGGGTCGCGGTGTCCGGCCAGGATGCCGATCTGGCAGCCATCAAGCGCATCAAGGCCGGCACGCAGACCATGACGGTCTACAAGCCGATCAAGCAGATCGCGACCGAGGCCGCGAACCTCGCCGTCGACCTGGTGCAGGGTACCGCGCCGAAGTTCACCTCGAAGATGAACAACGGCAAGGGTGACATCAGCACGATCCTCCTGAGCCCGACCCTGCTGACCAAGACGAACGTCGACCTGGTCGTGAAGGACGGTTTCTACACCCAGGCGCAGGTCGGCCAGTAATCGCTGTTGCAGTTAAAGCGTAATATAAGCGACGCCCCGCATCCGCGGGGCGTCGTTCCGCGATAAGGAATACCGGTGAGCGAATACCTGTTCGAGATGCGCCAGATCGTCAAGGAATTTTCCGGCGTGCGCGCGCTCAATGGCATTGACCTGGCAGTTCGCCCGGGCGAGTGCGTCGGCCTGTGCGGCGAAAACGGCGCGGGCAAATCCACCCTCATGAAAGTCCTGTCCGGCGTCTACCCTTACGGGACGTGGGAAGGCGAAATCATTTTCGACGGCAAGCCGCTGCAGGCGCATTCGGTGCGCGACAGCGAGAATGCCGGCATCGTCATCATCCACCAGGAGCTGATGCTCGTACCCCAGCTCTCCGTTGCCGAGAACATCTTCCTGGGTAACGAGATCCGCAAGTTCGGCGGTGTGATGGATTACGACGCCATGTATGCGAAGGCCGAGGCACTGCTTGCCCGCCTGAAGCTTAAAGACGTCAACGTGGCCGCGCCCGTGTCGAACTACGGTGGCGGCTACCAGCAGCTGTTCGAGATCGCCAAGGCCCTGGCGAAGAATGCGCGCCTGCTCATCCTCGACGAACCCTCGTCCTCGCTCACGTCCTCCGAGACCGACACGCTGCTGTCCATCATCGAAGACCTGAAGCACGACGGCGTGGCCTGCGTGTATATCTCGCACAAGCTCGAGGAAGTGGCGCGCGTCTGCGACACGGTCACGGTCATCCGCGACGGCAAGCACATCGTCACGAAGCCCATGAGCGAGATGAGCACGCATACGATCATCACGGCGATGGTCGGGCGCGAAATCGAGAACCTGTTCCCCAAGATGGAACACGATATCGGCGAGGTGATCTTCGAGGCGAAGCACGTCACCTGCTGGGATGTCGCGAACCCGAACCGCAAGCGCGTCGACGATATTTCATTCCAGCTGCGCCGGGGCGAGATCCTCGGCGTCGCGGGGCTGGTCGGCGCCGGGCGCACCGAGCTGGTCTCCGCCATCTTCGGCGCGTACCCCGGCCGATACGAAGCCGAACTCGTGCTCGAAGGCAAGTCCATCAAGGTACGTTCGCCGGAACAGGCCATCAAGGCCGGCCTGTCGCTGGTGCCGGAAGATCGCAAGCGGCAGGGCATCGTCCCGCTGCTTGGCGTGGGTGACAACATCACCCTCGCCACGCTGTCGCACTACGCCCACGCCGGCCAGATCGATCGCCAGGCCGAGCTGCAGACGGTCGATGCCGAGATCAAGCGCCTGCGCGTGAAGACGGCCAGCCCGGAGCTCGCGATCCAGGGGCTGTCAGGCGGTAACCAGCAGAAAGCGGTGCTCACGAAGATGCTTCTGCCGGGGCCGAAGGTGCTGATCCTCGACGAGCCGACCCGTGGCGTCGATGTCGGCTCGAAGTACGATATCTACAAACTCATGTTCGAACTGGCGGCCAGGGGTGTCGCCATCATCATGGTGTCGTCGGAAATGCCGGAGGTGCTCGGCGTCAGCGATCGCGTGCTGGTCGTCGGCGAAGGCAAGCTCCGCGGCGACTTCAAGAACGTCGGGCTTACCCAGGAGCAGGTGCTGGCCGCGGCCATCTCGCACGCTGCCGAAGGTCCGGCGCACGCCGCCTGACCGCTCTTTCATTCACGCTTTACCAGGGAAGCTCTTCCATGCAGTCGCAACAGATCCAGCAACTGTTCGTCCGGTACAAGATCCTCGCGCTGCTCATCGCAGTCGCGGTCATCTGGGTGTTCTTCCACATCAAGACCGACTCGGCGTTCATGACGTCGGGCAACCTGTCCAACCTGTTCCGGCAGATGGCCATCACGGGCATGCTGGCCTGCGGCATGGTGTTCGTCATCATCGCAGGTGAGATCGACCTGTCGATCGGCTCGCAGCTCGGCCTGCTGGGGGGTGTGGTCGCCATCCTCACGGTCAACCAGGGATGGGGTACGTGGTCGGCCATCGGCGCGACGCTCGTGCTCGGCCTCTTCATCGGTGCGTTCAACGGGTTCGTCGTCACGAAGATGAGGGTGCCCTCGTTCATCGTGGGCCTCGGCGGCATGCTCGCGTTCCGCGGCATCGTCCTCTACATCACCGGCAGCTCGACCATCGCGCCGGCGCCAGACGACCTCGTCGCACTGGGCCAGGGTTTCGTTCCCCCGAGCGTCTCGATCTGGATCGGCGTCGTCATCTTCCTGGCGATGGTGGCGCTGACCGTTCGCCGGCGTACGCGCCGGGCGAAGCTGGGCCTGCTGCAGGGTGCGTTGTGGGTCGACGTGGCCCGCCTCGTGGCGATCGGCGTCTTCATCTTCGGGTTCGTCCGCGTGCTGAACGATGCCAACGGCATCCCCATCCCGGTGATGATCCTGCTTGGCCTGCTGGCCGTCTTTACCTATGTGTCCACGCAGACGGTGTTCGGTCGGCACATCTATGCCGTCGGCGGCAACATGGAAGCCACGCGCCTTTCCGGTGTGAACGTGGCGGGCGTGAAGCTGGTGGTCTTCGCCGTGATGGGCCTGATGTGCGCCTTCGCCGGCATCATCACGGTGGCTCGCACGGGCTCCGGCTCTCCCTCCGCCGGTACCGGCGGCGAGCTCGATGCCATCTCGGCGTGTTTCATCGGCGGCACGTCCATGCGCGGTGGCTCCGGCACGGTCTACGGTGCGCTGATCGGCGCCCTGGTCATGGCCAGCCTCGACAGCGGCATGCAGCTGATGGACGTGGACAACTCATGGCAGATGATCATCAAGGGCGTGATCCTCGCCCTGGCCGTGTGGGTCGACGTGCTCTCCGGCTCGAACCGCAACGGCTGATGGCAGGGGGCGGCGCGGAACTCCCGCCCGCTCCTGTCCCGCTCCTGTCCCGCGCCGGGCCTGTGTCGCGCCGGAGCTTGTGTTCGTTCAGTCGGACATTTGTTCACCCGCGAGCTGTAGGAGCGCGCCTTGCGCGCGAGATCTTTCGGCGAACCCTTCCGGGTTCACGCGGCGGGCTCGGGCTCCCGGCCTTAAAAGATGTCGCGCCCGGGGCGCGCTCCTACAACGGACTCGCCTGCATTGGGGTCACTTGCCCTTCGGCCCTTGGGGTTACTTACCGCCCTTGGTGCGGGGGGCGGGTGTTTCGCTGGCGAGGTCGCGGGCCATCGTGAGGTGGTGCTTGATCGTCGGCAGCGTGTCTTTTGCGAAGGCCTTCAACTCGTCGCTCGTGCCTTTTTCGGTCTCGGCCTGGAAGATCGCGACGGTTTTCTCGTGGGCGGCGACCATTACCTTGGCGTATTCCCTGTCGAACTCCGGACCCTTCAGGCGCTCGAGCGCATTGATGTCCTTCTGGGCGTCTGGCGCGGCGGATTCCGCCGTGGCGTAACCACGGTCACCGCCAGCGAGCGACTTGAGTTCCTCGCCTGCCTTCGTGTGGTCGGCGACCATCTGCTGGCCGAACTTCCTGACCTTGGCCGACTGGCTGTTCGTCTGGGCCAGCTTGCCCATTTCGACTTCGGCAATGCCGCCGGCGCTGGCATTGGCCACGAAAGCGGCATCGGTCGGGGTACCGCCCTTGGAATCCTTTTCCTGCGCATGCGCGGCAAACGGAAGCGCGGTGACGAGCAGGGCGGTGGCGAGGAAGCGGGGGAAGGTATTCGACATGGTGGGGTTCTCCTGTTGCGGACCCAAGATGTCTCATCCTGCCCATGAAACGGTTGTGACTTCGATCCGGAAAGGTTCAGGCAGGTCGGGCGCGGGACAAAAAAAGGACGCCTTCCGGCGCCCTTTTTCATTTCGCCCGCGTTGCCGCGAAGGCCGTGCTTACCGGCGACGACCCGCGGTCACGCCGAGACCGGCTGCATCGCGCAGGGCGTCGGCCTTGTCCGTCTTCTCCCACGAGAACGCCGTGAACGTGTTGCCGTTCGCGTCGGTGATGTCGTAGGGCTTGCGGCCAAAGTGGCCGTTCGACGCCGTCGGCTGGTACATCGGATGTACCAGGTCGAGCATCTGGATGATGCCGTACGGGCGCAGGTCGAAGTGCTTGCGGATCAGCTTCTCGATCTTCTCGTCGGGGATCTTGCCGGTGCCGAAGGTGGTGACCGAGATGGAGGTCGGCTCGGCCACGCCGATGGCGTAGCTGACCTGGATTTCGCAACGGTCGGCGAGGCCGGCTGCCACGATGTTCTTGGCCACGTAGCGCGCGGCATACGCAGCCGAACGATCCACCTTGGACGGATCCTTGCCGGAGAACGCGCCACCACCGTGACGGGCCCAGCCGCCGTAGGTGTCGACGATGATCTTGCGACCGGTGAGGCCGCAGTCGCCCACCGGCCCGCCGATCACGAACTTGCCGGTCGGGTTGATGTGGAACTTGGTGCCCTTGTGCAGGAGCTTGGCCGGCAGCACGGGCTTCAGGATCAGCTCGCGCACGCCTTCGATGAGGTCCTTCTGCTTCACGCCCGGATCGTGCTGGGTGGAGAGCACGACGGCGTCGATGGCCACGGCCACGCCGTCTTCATAGCGCAGGGTGACCTGGCTCTTGGCATCCGGGCGCAGCCACGGCAACGGCGAATTCTTCTTCTTGCGGACCTTGGTCTGCTGTTCGACGAGGCGATGGGCGTAATGGATCGCCGCCGGCATCATCTCGGTGGTTTCGTTGGTGGCATAGCCGAACATCAGGCCCTGGTCGCCGGCGCCCTGTTCTTCGGGCTTCTTGCGATCCACGCCCTGGTTGATGTCCGGGGACTGCTTGCCGATGAGGTTCAGCACGCCGCAGGTCTCGCCGTCGAAGCCGACTTCCGACGAGTCGTAACCGATGTCGAGGATGACCTTGCGGGTCAGGGCCTCGAGGTCGATCCAGGCCTTCGTGGTGATCTCACCCGCGACGATGGCGACGCCGGTCTTCACCAGCGTCTCGCAGGCCACGCGAGCGGCCGGGTCCTGGGCCAGGATGGCGTCCAGGACGGCGTCGGAGATCTGGTCGGCGATCTTGTCCGGATGGCCTTCGGAGACCGACTCGGAGGTGAAGAGGAAGTTGCTCATCGTAGGTATATATCCTTCTTTACGGATAAAGAGATAAATGGGGGGCGCGCCATGATACACGCCCCCGCGTGGGTTTGCAGAGGGCAAGGCTAGCCGCCCGCCGTTACGGTTGCGTGGATGTTCAGCCGCAGGGCGAGCGCCGGAGCTTTCCTACGCCAGGCGCGCCCGCGCCGCCTTGGCCACCTCGACCATGGCCTTCAGGGCCTCCGACACCTCCGGCCAGCCGCGCGTTTTCAGGCCGCAGTCGGGGTTGACCCAGAGCTGGTCGGGCCGGAGGACCTGCAGCGCGCGGGCGAGCAGGTCGCCCATTTCCCCCTGCGCGGGCACCCGTGGCGAGTGGATGTCGTAGACGCCGGGGCCGATGCCGTTCGGATAGCGATAACGGGTGAAGGCGTCGAGCAGCTCCATGCGTGACCGGCTGGTCTCGATGGAGATCACATCGGCATCCATGGCGGCGACCGCCTCGATGATGTCGTTGAACTCCGAATAGCACATGTGCGTGTGGACCTGGGTGGCGTCGCTGACACCGCCCGCCGTGATCCGGAAGGCCTCCACGGCCCAGTCCAGGTAGGCGGCCTGGTCGGCCCGGCGAAGCGGCAGCCCCTCGCGCAGCGCGGGTTCATCGATCTGCACGATGCCTATGCCGGCTTTTTCCAGATCGTGTACTTCGTCCCGCAACGCCAACGCGATCTGTCGGCATACCTCGGACCGGGGCAGGTCGTCGCGCACGAACGACCACTGCAGCATGGTGACGGGACCGGTGAGCATCCCCTTCATCGGCCGCTCGGTGAGCGACTGCGCGAAGGACGTCCACGCGACGGTCATCGCTGCAGGTCGCGCCACGTCGCCGAAGATGATCGGCGGCTTGACGCAACGCGAGCCGTAGCTCTGCACCCAGCCCAGCGAGGTGAAGGCATAGCCGTCCAGCTGCTCGCCGAAGTATTCCACCATGTCGTTGCGCTCGGGCTCGCCGTGGACGAGTACATCGATATCGGCCTCTTCCTGGAATCGGACGACACGCCGGACTTCGTCGCGCAGGATGCCCTCGTAGGCCGCGTCGTCCAGCTTCCCTGCGCGATGGGACGCGCGGGCCGCGCGTAGCTCGGCCGTTTGCGGGAACGACCCGATGGTCGTCGTGGGGAGCTCGGGCAACCCGAAGCGCTCCTGCTGCACGGCGGAGCGGAACGCGAACGAAGAGCGGCGCTGCCCGAACTGTGGGGTCAGCCCGCGGGTGCGGGCACGCACGTCGGCCCTGACGGCGAGGGGAGACAGCTGGCGCGAGCCGACCAGCGCGCGTTGCCGTGCCAGTTGCTCCTTTGCCGCCGGATCACCGCTGGCCGCATCGGCATACAGGCGGAGCTCCCCGATCTTCTGCCGGGCGAAGGAGAGCCATGCACCGGGTGCCTCCGGCAGGTGTTTTTCCTCCCGCGCATCCATGGGGACATGCAACAGCGAGCAGGACGTGGACAGCCAGAGGCGCTCGTCCCCCAGCCGTGCCCGCAGGCTTTCCACCCTCGAGCCGATCGCCGCCGGGTCGCTGAGCCAGACGTTCCGACCGTCGAGCACGCCGGCCGACAGCACAATGCCGGCCGGCAGGGCCTCGAGTACCGCGTCAAGCTGCTGCGGTGCGCGCGCGAGGTCGACGTGCAGGCCCGCCACCGGCAACGAAACGGCCAGCGTCAGGTTGGCGTCCAGCGCCCCGAAGTACGTGGCGAGGAGCAGGCGTACCCGGGATCGTGATGCGATGTAGTCATAGGCGCGGCGAAACGCTGCCTGCCAGCCATCGTCAAGGTCGAGCACCAGCACCGGCTCGTCCACCTGGACCCAGTCGGCGCCGGCGTCGGCGAGCGCATCGAGCTGGTCGGTCCAGGCGGGGAGCAGGGCATCGAGCAGGGCGAGCGGATCGCTTCCGTCCACGGTCTTGGACAGGTGCAGGAAGGTCAGCGGCCCGACCAGCACGGGACGGGCAGCATGGCCCTGCGCCCGGGCTTCGAGGAATTCGGCGACGGCCTTTTCCGGCCGCGGGCGAAAGACCTGTCCGGCCACGAGTTCGGGGACGATGTAGTGATAGTTGGTATCGAACCACTTCGTCATTTCCAGCGCGTGCAGGTCGACGCTGCCGTCCTGGCGACCGCGGGCCATGGCGAAATAGCCGCCCAGCGGATCTTCCTCGTAAAGCGAGCGATAGCGCGGCGGTATGGCATCGAGCGCCACGGCGGCGTCGAGCACATGGTCGTACAGGGAGAAGTCGTTGACGGTAACGCTGTCGGCACCCGCATCGCGGGCGAGCGCCCAGTGGCGAAGGCGCAGTTCGCGGGCGGTATCGAGCAGGGTATCTGCGTCGGTTTCGCCTTTCCAGTGGCGTTCCAGCGCGCGCTTGAGTTCGCGGCGTCGACCGATGCGGGGAAAACCGGGGTATGTCACGTGTGGCATGGATCAGATCCTCTTCGGTACGGCTAAAGAGGAGGGAAGGGCGGCGTGGCGCACGCGTGCGAGTCACGGCGCGCCGTGAGGGGCAGCGTGGCAGGCGCGTCATGCGGGTCAGCCGTCGACCTTCGCCCCCGCGGGCGAGCCGGGTGCCTCCCTTGCGGGAACCACCCAGGTCGGGCGGAAGGCGTGCACCCATGACGGCGCAACGCCTTCCGGTCGGCGGCAGGTCTTCGGGCTCGGGGATGTGGCACGCGTGTGCCGCCTTGCACGTCGCTTCCCGGATCCGGGCGGATCCAGTGCGGGTGACGTGGTCGTCTCCTCATACCGCTGCGGGGCAGCGCCGGCTTCCCACCGGCTTCCCTCTTAGCTTTATCTTTCCATCCGAATGGAGAGATAAAGACCGCTGACGGCGCGAAAGTTAGCCCTCTGGACGGCCGAAGTCAACGCGCCACGATGCACCGCCTCGACATCGCCGCAGCCACGATGCAGCGAGGTAGCAGGAGCAGGCATGACGGCAAGGCACATCGTGATGGTCACCGTGGGATCGCAGGGCGACCTGTTTCCCTTCCTGGCCGTCGGTCGCGAACTGGGGGCGCGCGGACACCGGGTCACTATCGGCGCCCACGGGATCCACCGCGAGGCGGTCGCGCAGGCCGGCCTCGCGTTCGTGCGTGCCACGGGCATCGACGAACCGGAAGACAAGGCCGCGTTCGCCGCGAAAGCCTTCCATCCGTGGAAGGGGCCCCGCTTCGTGGTGCGCGACCTGGCGGCCCTCGACGTGGCCGCCAGTTACGCGGCGCTCGCGCCCGTGTGTTGCGATGCCGATGCCATCGTGACGACGACGCTCGCCTTCGCCGGCCAGATACTCGGCGAGACGACGCGTGCGGCATGGCTGTCCGCCGTGTTTTCGCCGTCGATGTTTCTCTCGGCGTTCGAACCGCCGGCCACCGGCGTGCCGTGGCTCGACCGTTACCTTCGCGGCTCACCGCATCGCGGGGCGTGGCTGCGTCGGGCCGCGGAGTACATCACGGCGTCGTGGACAGCTGACGTGCGGCGCTTCCGCGTCTCGCTCGGGCTCGCTCCCGTCTCGCCCGGGGGCGATCCGTTCCATCAGGGCCAGCACGCCCGCGACGGTGTACTGGCGATGTACTCGCCCGTGCTGGGAAACCTGCCGCCCGATGCGCCTGCGAACGCCACGGTGACGGGGTATTGCCGGTATTCCCCGTCCGGCGGCGAGCTTCCGGAGGAGCTGCGCGCGTTTCTCGATGGCGGGGAGCCGCCGGTCGTTTTCACCCTGGGCTCCGCCGCGGTGCACGCGGGCGAGCGGTTCCTGCTGGAAAGCCTGTCCGCGGTGGCTACGCTGGGATGCCGGGCCGTCCTCCTGGTCGGTTCACCCGGCATGCGCGCCAGGCTTCCTTCATCGTTGCCCGACGCCGTGATCGCGGTGGAGTACGCGCCGCATGGGCCCCTGTTCGCACGGGCCGCCGCCGTCGTTCACCACGGCGGCGTGGGCACGACGCAGGAGGCGCTACGAGCCGGTTGCCCGCAACTCGTCGTGCCCCACGGCTTCGACCAGCCGGATAACGCGGCGCGCGTCGTCCGGCTGGGCGTGGGTGACGTGCTTCCTGTGTCCCGCTACAGGTCGGATCGTGCGGCGGAAAAACTCCGCGTCCTGCTTGCGGGCAGCAAGGTGAAAAACCGCGCCACTGAGGTGGCCAGCATCGTGAGCGCGGAAGCGGGTGCACGAACGGCAGCCGACATCATCGAGCAAGCCATGGGCAAGACGGGATGACCATAAGTACGCTCGAACCCGACCGGTAGGAGCGCGCCCTGCGCGCGACATCTGTTCGCGAAGATCCACATGTAACGCGACGCGAGGGCGTGGCACGTACGCAGTGGTCGGACACGTCTCGCCAAGAGATGTCGCGCGCAGGGCGCGTTCCTACGTGCTGTGGTTTTTCCTGGCGAGGTTTGGCGAGCGCTCGCCTTTACTCGAAACCCACCAGTTCGCGCGGCGTATACGCCGCTTCCAGCGACGCCGTTTCTTCATCCGTCAGCACGAGATCGATCGCAGCGACGGCATCATCCAGATGCTGCGGCTTCGACGCGCCGACGATGGGCGCCGTGATGCCGGCACGATGCGCCACCCACGACAACGCCACCTGCGCACGGGGCACGCCGCGCTCGTCGGCCACCTTTTTCACCGCCGCCACGATGGCCTTGTCCGCGTCTTCGGTGGCGTTGTATAGCGTGCTGCCGTACACGTCGCTCTGCTGGCGCTCGCTGCCCTGGTCCCAGTCCCGCGTCAGCCGGCCGCGTGCAAGCGGGCTCCACGGCAGCACGGCAATGGCCTGGTCCTCGCAGAACGGAATCATCTCGCGCTCTTCTTCCCGCTGGAGCAGGTTGTAGTGATCCTGCATGCTCACGAACTCCGTCCAGCCGTGCAGGCGCGAGGTGTAGACCATCTTCGCGAACTGCCATGCGTACATGGACGACGCGCCGAGGTAACGCACCTTGCCGGACTTCACCACGTCGTGCAGCGCCTCGAGTGTCTCCTCGATCGGCGTGGTGGGGTCGAAACGATGGATCTGGAGAAGGTCGATGTAGTCCGTACCCAGGCGCGCGAGGCTGTCGTCCACGGAATGGAAGATGGCCTTCCGTGAGAGGCCGCCGCCATTGGGGCCCTTCCGCCAGTGGAAGAACGTCTTCGTGGCGATGACGACCTCGTCGCGCCTCGCAAAATCCTTCAGCGCGCGACCGAGGATCTCTTCGGACGTGCCGTCGGAATAGGCGTTCGCGGTGTCGAAGAAATTGATGCCGAGATCCAGCGCCTTGCGCAGGAACGGCCGGCTCTGGTCTTCGTCGAGGGTCCAGGCGTGGTTGCCACGCGACGGCGTACCGTACGTCATGCAACCGAGTACGAGCGGCGAGATATCGAGGCCGGTACGGCCAAGCTTTACGTAACGCATCGGGAAGGGCTCCACGGGACAATCCACCTAGTGTGCGCCGCGGGACGTAGACACGGCATCTACCCTTGAATCCGCATCGGGCATCCCAATTTCACGGTCACGCGAACGAACGTCCCTTGCCGGAGCCTCCGGCACAGGCGTAGCATCCGCCCCTCATACGAGAGATCCGACGCCATGTTCCGCTGCAAGCACGATTTGATGCACGACCTACCGATCGCCCCTGGGGCGCGTCGCGGGTGCGCGCGCTCCGTGCCGGGTGGCCCGTTGTCCTGATCGACGATGCGCCGGCCCCGAAGAACACGCAAGGCACCCGCAAGGGTGCTTTTTTTTTCGCCTCGCTTTTCCCATCGATCTACCGGAGCAACGTGCCATGAAGAACTGCCGCGACCCTCGATCCTGACCGTCCCGCTCAGCCAGGGGCGGCGGTAACAGGATCGGGGAGTGCCTCGCTCGACGCACCACATCGAGCCCCTGGCGTCCCATCAGGAAACCGTTAGCCATGAGTACCCATCGCGAAACCACCCTTCCCGTCGCCCGCTGGCGCAACCTCGGCATCATTGCGCACGTGGATGCAGGCAAGACCACGCTCACCGAGCGGCTTCTGTACAAGACCGGCACGATCCATCGCACCGGCGAAGTCCACGACGGCGCGACGACCACCGACCACATGGAACTCGAGCGCGAGCGCGGCATCACCATCGGTGCGGCTGCCGTGCGTGCCAACTGGACACCGAAGGGTGGGCAGGCCCATCGGCTCACGCTGATCGACACCCCCGGCCACATCGATTTCGCTATCGAGGTCGAGCGTTCGCTGCGGGTGCTCGACGGCGCGGTCACCGTGTTCTCCGGCGTCGCCGGCGTCCAGCCCCAATCGGAAACCGTCTGGCACCAGGCGCGTCGGCACGGCGTGCCGCTCATGGCGTTCGTCAACAAGATGGACCGCCCCGGCGCGGATTTCGACGCGGTGGTCGCGCAGATGCGTGAGCGCCTCGGGGCGAATCCCTGGGTCGTCGCGCGTCCGGTGATCGAGGGCGACCATATGACGGGCCTCATTGATCTCGTCGCGGAACGCACTTGGACCTACGACGACGCCGGTGAGGCGACGGTCCGGGAATGGGACGACGCCGAGCGTGCCGTGCACGCGGGTGCGCGTGCCGAACTCGTGGCCGCCGTGGCCGACCGCGACGACGTACTGGCGGAGGCCTGGCTGGCCGACGAGGCCATCGACGCGGCTGCGCTGTCCGCGGCGCTGCGCCGGGGCACGCTTGCGCGCCTGGGTTCCCCGGTGCTTCCCGGTTCCGCCTTCCGCAATGTCGGCATCGAGCCGTTGCTCGACGCGTTCGTGGCGTACCTGCCATCGCCGGTCGATCGTCCGACCGTCGTCGCACATACCGACGACGGTGACGTGCAGGTCGCGCCTGACGCGGAAGGTCCGCTGGCCGCGCTCGTGTTCAAGGTGGTGAACCAGTCGCATGGCCCGCTCGCGTTCCTGCGTATCTACTCGGGTCGCCTGCGCGTGGGCGATGCCGTGTGGCGCAGCGGCACCGGCCGCGTGCAGCGCGTGGGCCGCCTGGCGGTGGTGCGTGCGGAGGAGACGGAAGCCGTCGACATGGCAGAAGCAGGTGACATCGTGGCGATCGCCGGCTGGAAAGACGTCGCTACCGGCGAAACCCTCGCGGACCCTCATCGCGAGTGGCGGCTGGAAACGATCCAGGCGCAGCCCGCGGTGCTGTCGTGGCGGCTCTCCCCGGAAAAATCGGCCGACCTGCTGAAGCTTGGCAACGGGCTCGCACGCCTCGCGCAGGAGGATCCCTCGTTCCGTGTCGGTACCGATGCGGAGACGGGCGACACGCTGGTCTGGGGCATGGGCGAACTGCACCTGGAAGTGATGGTGGAGCGCCTTCGCCGCGAGTGGGGCGTGCAGGTGCGCACGGGCTCGCCGCGCGTGGCCTACCAGGAGACGCCGGCGAAAGCCTCGGGTCCCATCGAGGGCAAGCTCGCCAAGCAGACCGGCGGCAGCGGCCAGTTCGCGCGCGTCGTGCTTTCGCTGACGCCGACGGGCGATGACGGCAACCGGTTCGAGGACAGGAGCACGGGTGGCGTCATACCCAAGGCGTTCCAGTCCGCCGTGGAAAAAGGCGCGCTGGCGGCGCTGGTCGAGGGTCCCCGGGGTTATCCGGTGGTGGGCGCGGCGATCGTGGTACTCGACGGACAGGCCCATGCCGTCGATTCCAGCGAGATGTCGTTCCACCGGGCGGCGCAGATCGCGGTGCGGTCGGCACTGGAGGCGACCGGCACCGTCCTGCTGGAGCCGGTCATGCGCGTTTCGGTGAGTGCGCCGGGGTCAGCCGTCGGCGATGTGCTCGGTGACCTTCAACGTCGCGGTGGCAGCATCGTGAACCTCACGGACGGACAGGAGCGCACGGAAATCGAGGCGGATGTGCCGCTGGCCCATCTGGAGGGCTACAGCACGGCCCTGCGCTCCCTGAGCCAGGGCAGGGCGACGGCCACGGTGGCGTTCCATGCCTACCGCCCGGCCATGACGCAGGATGCAGCACGTCGTTCGGCGTAAGTCGCGCCGTTCGGCATGTCTTTGTGGGAGCGCGCCTTGCGCGCGACAGTTCCTCGCGAACAGTTCCTCGCGAACAGCTGTCGCGCGCAGGGCGCGCTCCCACGTTGCCCTCACGGTGCTCCCACGGTGCCCCCACTTTGCAGGCAAGGCGCGCGCCTTGCCTGCTTCTACCCACGCGGCGTCGCGCGGGTTACGCTTCAGCCCATGATTTCCTACCCCGAAGCGCTCGCGTTACTCCTGGCGGAAAGCGCGCCAGCCGGTGTGGAGCGCGTCGACATGGAGATTGCGCAGCGGCGCATCCTCGCCCGTGACGTCGTGGCGCCGCTGGACCTGCCATCGTTCGACAATGCGGCGATGGATGGTTACGCGGTGCATGCCGGACACGAACGCATCGCGGCAGGCTCGGTCTATCGCGTGGCTGCCATGCACGCGGCAGGCGAGACGACGTCGGCGTATCCCGGCGCGGAGGCCTGCGAGATAGCCACCGGCGCGCGCATGCCCTCGGGCTTCGACACCGTGGTCGCGGTCGAGCGCACGGAGCGTACCGGCGACCATGTGCGGTTCACGGCGGAGGAAGCGCCACGCCAGAACGTGCGCTACGCCGGAAGCGACATCGCCGCCGGTGTCATCGCGCTGGAAAAGGGAAGGCGCATCGATGCGTCAGCGATCATGTTGCTCGCTGCACTCGGCATGGAACGCGCGGATGTGGTGCGAAAGACACGCATGGCGATCATCACCACGGGCAGCGAACTCAATGCCTGCGGCCCCCTGCCGGAAGGCGGCATCCACGATTCGAACGGGCCGTTCCTCCACGGCAGCGCGAGCAGCTGGGGAGCCGACGTGGTCGTTCGCGCGCGTGTCCCCGACACGGGGCGTGCGTTTCATGATGCGGTGATCGCCGCACGTGAGGCGGGCGCCGACCTGATCGTGACCACCGGCGCCGTATCGGCGGGCCGTTTCGATTTCGTGCCGGAGGCACTGGCCTCGCTGGGTGCACGCGCGCTCTTCCACAAGGTGGCTATTCGGCCCGGCAAGCCCCTGCTTGCCGCGCGCTTCGACAAGGGCCCCCTCGTCGTGGCGCTTCCGGGCAACCCGATCGCTGTTGCCGTGGGCTACCGTTTCTTCGTGGCGCCGGTCTTGCGAGCGATGTCCGGGCTTGCGCCCGAGCAGCCGGTACGAATCAGGCTCGACGCGCCCGCCACGGCACGGCCTGGCCTGATGCATTTCGGGCTTGGAGCGCTTGTCACCGGTGATGACGGTTCGCGGCTGGCGAGGCTGATCCCGTCGCAGGCGGCGTATCGCATCGTGCCTTATGCGCAGGCCGATCTCTGGCTCACCACGCGGGATGCCTATGGCGATGCCGTCGATGCATGGCCACTCGACCCCGCGGAAGCACGATGATCATCGGACTGGTGCTCGCGGGTGGCCTGTCATCACGCATGGGCGAAGACAAGGCGGCCCTGCGGATCGGTGGCGTCACGCTCCTCGACCTGGCGTCGCGCGCATTGAGGGCGTGTGGCGCAAGCGTCGTCGCGGTAAGCGGCACGCGACCGGGCGGGATCCCGGACCGGTGGCCGCAGGCAGGTCCTGTCGGCGGCATCGCGAGTGCGGCAGACTTTCTTCCTGACGCCGACGTACTCGTCGTTCCGGTCGACATGCCGTACCTCAGCAGCGTGCTGTTGACGCCGTTACTCGATGCCAGCGAACGTGCAGCCACCTGCTGGCAGCGTCATCCGCTGCCCATGCGTTTCAGGCTGGACGACCACGCGCGAGCCGTACTGGACGACATGATGCTGCATCCCGGGCGCGACTGCTCCATCTCCGGGCTGCAGGCGCGTCTCGGCCTGACCGTGTTGCCGCTCGACGCGACGGATACAAGGCTGCTGGTCAACTGCAACACACCCGAGGAATGGCAGGAGGCGACCCGATGAGAGTTCAGTTCGAGAACGACACGATCCGCGTGCGCGTGGATGAAGATGAGCTCGCGGAACTCCTGGATAACGTGGCGCTGCTCGGTTCCACGGCGTTCGGCACGGTGTTCACGATGCGCTATGCCATCGACGCCACGCGGAACGAACAGTGGGACCTTTCGGGCCATGCGGACGAGTGGCGCCTCGAGATACCCCGGGCGGAGCTCGCTGCGCTGCAGTCGCGGCTGCCGAGCAAGGACGGGCTGCTGTTCGAGATCCCCGGTCACGACACCGTAGCCACGACGGTGCGCTTCGATGTCGACGTAAAAGACAGCGTGCGCAGACGCAGGCCGTGACCAACCCTCGTAGGAGCGCGCCCTGCGCGCGACATCTCTTCGCGAACACCTCCGGACGTCATCGCGAAGAGATGTCGCGCGCAGAGCGCGCTCCTACGGGCTTATACGATGCGCTGGGGGCGCGAATAGACATTGAAGCGACCTTCGCGTGCGAATCCCACGAGGGTCACGCCGCAGTCGGATGCCAGGTGCACGGCCAGGGCCGTCGGTGCGGAGATGGCGACGACGACGGCGATTCCCGCGACGGCTGCCTTGGTCACCATTTCGTAGCTCGCGCGACTGGTGAGGACGACGAAGCCGTCGTCTGTATCGATACGCGCGGCGAGCAGCGCGCCGATCAGTTTGTCGAGGGCGTTATGCCTGCCGACATCCTCGCGCGACATGATCAGCGAACCGTCCGGCAGCGCCCAGCCAGCCGCGTGCACCGAGCCGGTGAGCGCGTTGATGGGCTGTGCGGAACGCAGGGCGTCGAGCGCGCGGCCGATGGCTTCCGGGTCGACGCGCGGGCCCGCGCCGACCGGGTCGGGGTGCCTGATCACGTCCTCGAGTTCACGGCTGCCGCAGATGCCGCAACCGCTGCGTCCCGGCATCTGCCGTGGTGGCGACGCCTGCGCCGACACTGAGCCCGCATGCGTCAGCACGTTGACCGTGATCCCTTCCAGCATGTGGTTCACCTCGATCGACGCCACGTCATCGATCGAAGCAACACGTCGCTCCGTCAGCGCAAAGCCGCGGGCGAAATCTTCCAGGTCAGCCGGCGTCGCCATCATGACGGCGAACGGTTCGCCGTTGAAATGCATCGCCACCGGGATCTCTTCGGCCAGGCGGTCCTCGTCTCCGGTGATGCGTCCGCGCGTGACACGCACGACAGGCCGCGTCGCACAGCCGGCGGGAAGCGCGCGCTCAGGCAGCATGTGACGCCTTCGCACGCCGGCCCGCAGGCGATGGCGCAGGCGAAACGGCGGCAGCGATGCGCACTGGCACCGACTTGTAGGCCGGCGTTCCGGAGCGCCTGTCGTGGCTTTCCAGCGCGATCAGCACATTGCCCTCGGGGTAATACATGGCGACCGATCCTTCGGAGATGTCGAACGCGATGGCGATGAAGCCGCGAACGGCGCGCTCCTTGCCGTCGGCGGCGTTCACGCCCGTCGCGACGACGTCGATGCGGTCACCGTGTTTCAGGCCGCGCGCCGCGAGGTCCTTCTCATGCATGAAGATCACGTCGCGCCGGCCGGTCACGCCACGATACCGGTCGTTGAGGCCGTAGATCGTGGTGTTGTACTGGTCATGCGAGCGGATCGTGGTGAGCATCAGATCGTGCTCCGCCAATGCGGGATCTTCGTCGAGGCCGCGCGCCACGAGGAAATGCGCACGCCTGTCGGGCGTCGCCCAGGTGCGCTCGCTGGCGGCGACGGGTAGCCGGAACCCCCCGGGCACGCTGACCCGACGATTGAAGTCGGCGAAGATGGGGAACACCTTCTCGATGTCGTCGCGAATGAGGTTGTAGTCGCCGACCAGTGCATCCCACGGCACGCGACTCCGTGGCAGCGTGGCCTTGGCGATGTGCGCCACGATCCACGGCTCCGACCGTAGGTGCACGGACGCGGGCTTGAGCGTGCCGGCGGAGGCATGCACCATCGACATGGAATCCTCGACGGTCACCGCCTGGGGGCCCGTCGCCTGCTCGTCGAGCTCGGTCCGGCCCAGGCACGGCAGGATGATCGATTCCTTCGCGAGGATCAGGTGCGACCGGTTGAGCTTCGTCGCGATATGCACGGCGAGGTCGAGCTTGCGCATGGCCGCGAAGGTTTCATCCGTATCGGGCATGGCGACCGCGAGGTTGCCGCCCAGCGCGACCAGGGCCTTCGACCGGCCCTCGCGTATCGCGATCACGGCGGCCACCGCGTCATGCCCGTGTTCCACCGGCGGCTCGAAGCCGTAGGTCTTGCGGATCCCTTCGTTCAGGGCCTCGTTGGGTTTCTCGGTGATGCCTACCGTGCGGTCGCCCTGCACGTTGCTGTGGCCGCGCAGCGGGCAGATGCCTGCGCCCTGTCGGCCCATGTTGCCGCGCATGAGCAGCAGGTTCGCGATCTGCTGCACGTTCTCGGTGCCGTGCGCGTGCTGGGTGATGCCCATGCCGTAGCAGATGATCACGCGCTCGGCCCGCGCGTAGGCATTCGCCGCGTATTCGATCTCACCCCGGCTCAGGCCGGATTTCGCCTCGATGAGATCCCACGGGGTGGCGTTGATATCGTCGACCAGTGCCTCGTATCCCGACGTATTGGCTTCGATGAAATCGTGGTCGATCACCGCCGGCATGCCTTCGGCGAGCGAGGCCTGGTCGAGGGTGAGCAGCGTCTTCATCATGCCCTTGAGCACGGCGACGTCACCACCGATCTTCACCTTGTAATACGTTGATGCGATGCGCGTCGACTTGCCGGTCATCATCTCGCTGGGGTGCTGCGGCGAGGTGAACCGCTCCAGGCCACGCTCCGGCAGCGGGTTGATGACCACGATGGGAACATCGCGCAGCGATGCCTCGCGCAGCGTCGTGAGCATGCGCGGGTGGTTGGTGCCGGGGTTGTGGCCGATGCAGAAGATGGCATCGCAATGGTCGAAGTCTTCCAGTGTCACCGTACCCTTGCCGACACCGAGCGACTGCGGCAGGCCCACGCTGGTGGCCTCGTGGCACATGTTCGAGCAGTCAGGGAAATTGTTGGTGCCGTATTCGCGCACGAACAGCTGGTAGAGGAAGGCGGCTTCGTTCGACGCGCGGCCCGATGTGTAGAACTCGGCCATGTTGGGGTCGGGCAGCGCCTGCAGTCCCGCGCCGATACGGCGGAATGCTTCGTCCCACGGCACGGCGACGAAGGTGTCGCTGGCCTGGTCGTACGCCAGCGGGTGGGTGAGGCGACCCAGGCCCTCGAGGGCGTAGTCGGTGAGGTTCCAGAGATCGGACACGGTGTTCTTCGCGAAGAACTCGGGCTTCACGCGTCTGGCCGTCGCTTCCCACGTCACGGCCTTGGCGCCGTTCTCGCAGAACTCGAACGAGGAGGTTTCCTTCGGGTCCGGCCAGGCACAGCCGGGGCAGTCGAAGCCCTTCGGCTGGTTCATCTTGTGCAGCGCGATGGACTCGCGCCCGATGGCCATCTGGCTGCTCACTGCGCGGGCCACGGCGCCGAGGGCACCCCAGCCGCCGGCCGGGCCGTCGTAAGGCTGTACGCCGGGTACGTCTTTCTCGCTCATGGTCCGTGCCTGTTCAGTCAGCTACGGCCGATCATTCTACGCCGGGGGCCTGCCGCGCAATTAAACGAAAGGCCATGTCGTTCACGTCCCCTTGGCGGTCGCTGGCACAACCTCCGGCCGCCGTGCGTCCCTCCCCAGGCGCCAGGAAGACCGTTACCGTGCATCCGATCAAGCCTGCGCCCCTCCAGCGCCACGGCTGGCAGCCTCCGCGTGGCTTGCCTGTCGGCAACATGCGTGGCCATGCCCGCGTGCGTGATGACGCGTCGCTCGCCGACCTGGCACTGGACCGGGCCGACGGGCTGCTGGCGACGGCGGATGCTCGCCAGCCGATCGTCCGCATGGCGACCGTCGGCGACATGATCTGGCAGGCCGGCTACGTGCCCGGCACCAACGTGCTCGAAACCACGGGCCACGACGACGATGGCGAGCTGCGCATCGTCGATTTCATGCCGGTCGCCGAGGGCCGTCCCGGGCAGGCGGAATCGGTATCGCCTGCACGGTTCGTGCGCATCGTGACGTGCACGGAAGGCGAGGTATCGTTCCGCCTGGTCTGCGGCGGGTCGGCCGATGGTCGATCCGGCACGCAGGCGCTGACGAAGCAGGGCTGGTACCTGGCGTGTTCGTCGGCGATGGCCCCGGGCGATGAAGCCACCGAGGCGAACGTGCATCTTCGCGCGGGCGAGAGCGTCGCGCTCGTCATCGCTCAGGACGCGGTGCAGGGAGGTGCCGGCCTGATTGCCGACGCGCTGCACGCACTGGGCGACACCATCCACTACTGGACATGGTGGAGCGACCGCTGCAGGTACAAGGGCGACGACTTCGATGGCGTGCTGCGTGACGCACTGAACCTGAAACTGGCGTGCTCGGCGGGCGGCGGGCTGCTGGTCGAAGATGCCGGCGCCAACGGATTCGCACCCGCGCCGCTCGGCGAGTGCACGCGCGCTGCCGGCACGTTCCTGTCGCTGGGTTACCGGAACGAGTGCGTGGCGCTGCTTTCCCACGTCGTCAGCCAGGCGCATGCCGACACGGCCGGACGCTGGTCTCCCGACGCATGCGTGTCGGCGACGTTGGCCGACTACGTGACGAAATACGGTGACACGGGCTTGCCGGACGCGCTTCGCGCGGCATGGCCGCAGACGGGCCTGCCGCCTGCGAAACAGGCTTGAATCAGGCCGCCAGCGAAACCCCGGCCGCCAGCGCGTCGAAGTATTCCCGCGTAAGCCGCAGCTGTGTCGCGCCGTCTTCCGCCTGGTTCACGACATGCCGGAACGCTGCGTTTTCGGGGCGGTCCTTCGCGTACCAGCCCAGGTGCTTGCGCGCGATCCGGACGCCCATGCGCTCGCCGTAGAACGCGTAGAGCTGTTCGAGATGGCCGGCAAGGATGTCGCGTACCTCGATCGCGCTGGGCTCCGCCAGCACCGTGCCGGTGTCCAGGTAATGCGCGACCTCCCGGAAGATCCACGGCCGGCCCTGCGCCCCACGGCCGATCATCACGGCGTCGGCACCGGTCTCGGCGAGCACATGGCGCGCTTTTTCCGGCGTGGTGATGTCGCCGTTCGCCAGCACGGGAATACGCACGCTGGCTTTCACGGCTGCGATGGTCGCGTATTCCGCATCGCCCTCGTATCGGTCGGCGCGCGTACGGCCGTGCACGGCCAGGGCCGCGATACCCGCGTCTTCGGCAAGGCGTGCGATGGCCAGCGCATTGCGATGGTCGCGATCCCAGCCCGTGCGGATCTTCAGGGTCACGGGAATATCGACCGCCTTGACCACGGCGGCGAGGATGCGGCCGACCAGCGGTTCGTCCTGGAGCAGCGCGGACCCGGACCACACGTTGCACACCTTCTTGGCGGGGCAGCCCATGTTGATGTCGACGATCTGCGCCCCGTTGTCGGCGTTGTACTTCGCCGCTTCGGCGAGCATGCCCGGGTCATAGCCGGCGATCTGCACGCTGACCGGCTCGGGCTCGCCCTCGTGATCCATGCGACGAAGCGACTTGGTGGTGTTCCACAGGCGCGGATCGGACGCGGTCATCTCGGACACGGCCAGGCCGGCCCCCATGCGTTTGCACAGGAGACGGAAGGGTTTGTCGGTGACGCCGGCCATGGGCGCGAGCACCACGTCGGGCTCAATGGAGTAGGGACCGATGCGCATGGGCCCGATTTTACGCGATCCCCTCACCTCCGGCGTATTGCCCCTTCACATGCCGGGCCCTATGGTCGAAGCCAACGACCGGGGGAAGGCCCATGCGTGCCACGACAAAACCCATCGCGATCCTTGCAGGCCTGGCCCTGAGCCTCGCCTGCGCGGCAGTCAGCGCCCCCGGGCGCCCTTCCTTCGAAAGCTCCGTGGCGGCCGGCCACCCTTCCGATCCATGGAACTCGGACCCCTGCGGTCCCCGGCGCCCGATCGCGGGAATCTGCCGCATGCTCAGGCCCGTTCGCGGTTGACCCGGCATCTGGGCTAGGCTTGCTCCGACTTCAGGACCGGGGAACGTGTGGAGCAGGACATCTGGGAGCGGAAATACCATCTCGCGCTGGAGAGGATGGAGCGCGATGAAGGCGATTTCCGTGACATCGAGGCCGGCTTGCGACGGCTCGCCATGCGTCTTGCATCGCTTGCGAGCGGGCAGGGCACCGAGGTCGATGCACTGCTCGACCGGCTGCACGACGCGCTGAAAGGCTCGCCGACGCCGGTGCAGCTGGAAGACATGGTGGCCGACCTGTCGGATGTGGTCGCACGCATGGACAGCGTTCCTGCGGACACGACCGTGCCCGTCGCGGATGACGCCCCGGGCGAAGCATCTTCGGGCGCCGACACGCCAGCCACTGTCGAAGCGCTTCGCGCGGATGTCGGGCGGCTGCAGGATCTGCTCGCCGCCGTCAGCACGCGGCTGGGCGACATGACGCGTTATCTGGCGGCGGAACTCGAGCGCACGGACGCCAGCACCAACGACGGACGGTCGCTGGATGCGACGGTGCGCGACGAGATGCGACTGCTGGGCGAGAAGACGCTGGCGGCCACGGACCTGCGCGACCTGCAGGACGAGGTCAACGCGCGGCTGAGCTTCATCGATCGCCACTTCCGGGAGTACCGCGAGCGCGAGGATGCGCGTGCAGCCACCTTTCGCGACCATGCCGAGCGCATGCGTGAGCGCGTGGCGGAACTCGAGACGCAGGCGGCGTCACTGCAGGACTCGCTGCGCCGCGAGCATGCGCTGACGTTGACCGACCCGCTCACGGGCCTGCCGAACCGGCTGGCGTACGAGCGGCACATCGCCGGTATCGAGCACGGTATGCGCAATGAGGGTCGCATCGCGTGCGTCGCCGCCTTCGATATCGACCACTTCAAGCTCATCAACGACACGTACGGCCACGCGGCAGGCGATGCCGTGCTGCGCATCGTGAGCAAGTGCCTGGCGAGGGAATTGGAAGGGAGTGCCTTCGTCGCGCGCTACGGCGGCGAGGAGTTCGTCGTGGTGTTCGGCGGGATGGCGCCGGACGCCGCCCGGCTCATCGCCGAAGGCCTGTGCGCGACCGTGGCATCGCTGGCGTTCCACGCAAGTTCGAAGCCGGTCAAGGTCACCATGTCAGGCGGCCTCGCGTGCTTCGGCGCGACGGAAAAGGCAGCGACCGTCTTCGATCGCGCGGACCGCGCGCTGTACGCGGCAAAGCGCGCCGGACGAAACCGCTGCATCGTACTCATGTAGGAGCGCGCCTTGCGCGCGACATCTTTTCGCGAAACCGTCAAAGGGGTCGCGAAAAGATGTCGCGCGCAGGGCGCGCTCCTACACACAGGGCGGGTTGCCGGCACACAGCCGGGTTGCCGGTCGACTTGCGGATAACCCCGCCCGCCGGCCGACAAGCCCGATCAGTCGCGGCGAGCGATCAGCAGGCCGACGAGGATGCCGATGCCGAAACCGCCGAGGATCGCACCGAGCGGGCGATGCGAAACAGCGTCACGAACGGTATCGACCGCTTCGCCGGCCTTGGCCTGCACGCGACCTGCGGTCTCGCGGATAGCGCCTTCCGCTTCCGTACCGTGGTCACCGACCAGGGCACCAGCAGCGCGCTGCACGCGACCGCCAACCGTATTTGCCGCACCGCGGATCTGATCTTCGTTCATGGCCCTCTCCTCGTTGGTTTGAACACGGAAAATGCCCGTCGGGGAGTGCACGGCGCGGCAAGACGCCGTCAAGACGACGCGCTTTCACCGGATCCATGCGGCGGCGCGGCATAATCGGGGCTCGCCGTTCAGAAAGGTGCCCCAGGCCCATGGCAGATATCCGAGACACGCCGCCCGTCGCTGGCGCGGCGGCGCAGCCCGAAGCCGAAGTCATCCGCGGCACGGTCCGCTTCACGGTCCTGACGCCACGACTGATCCGCCTGGAATGGAGCGCATCGGGCAGCTTCCGCGAAGGTCGCACCCAGGTCATCGTGCATCGTGCGCTCGACGTCCCGCCGTTTACGCTGCGCGAAGACGACCATGCGCTCGAGATCGATACCGGCACCCTGCGTCTCCGGTACGAAAAGGACGGCGCCGGTGAAAGCGCCGGCGGGCCGTTCACCGCGACGAACCTGGCCATCGTGGTACGCAGCCCCGGCGGTGATGCCACATGGCACCCCGGCGACGTCCAGGTCGCCAACCTCGGCGGCACGTACCGGACGCTCGACCGGTACGACGGTGACACCTGGCAGGACGGCAGCATCCTGCCGCTCGAGGAAGGCCTGATCGCACGCGACGGCTGGCACGTGGTCGACGACACGCATGGCTTCGGGCTCGATGATGCGGGCTGGGTGGAAGAGCGACCGCCGGGCGAGCGACAGGATCTCTATTTCTTCGGATACGGGCGCGACTACCGCGCCGCCCTTGCCGACTTCGCCGCTGTGTCCGGACCACAGCCCATGCCGCCGCGCTTCGTGTTCGGCTACTGGTGGTCGCGTTACTGGAATTACTCCGACGACGAGCTGCGAAGCCTGGGCGCACGGTTCGAGAAAGAACGCATTCCCCTCGACGTGCTCGTGCTGGACATGGACTGGCACACCACGCCGGGTCTGTCGCTGCGCCCCGGTCACGAGAAGACCGACGAGTTCGGCGAGCAGGCAGGCTGGACCGGTTATACGTTCAATCGCAGCCTGTTCCCCGAGCCGAAAGCCTTCATGCGCTGGGCGCGCGGTGAGAACCTGCACGTGACGCTGAACCTGCATCCGGCCTCGGGCGTGCTTGCGCACGAAGAGAAGTACGAGGCCATGGCGAAAGCCCTGTCGTGGGATACCTCGACACGGGCGGGTATTCCTTTCGAGGGCACGTCGCCGTCGTACATGCGCGCCCTGTTCGACACGATCCTGCATCCGCTGGAAAAGGATGGCGTGGATTTCTGGTGGCTCGACTGGCAGCAGCATCCGGAGTCGAAGGCGCACCCCGGCCTGTCGAACACGTGGTGGCTCAACCATGCCTTCTTCACGGAAATGCAGCGCGACAGCGATCGTCGCGGCCTCATCTACCACCGCTGGGGCGGCCTGGGTAATCACCGCTATCCCATCGGTTTTTCCGGCGACAGCGTGATCTCATGGACATCGCTGGCGTTCCAGCCGCATTTCACTGCCATGGCGTCGAATGTCCTCTACGGATACTGGAGCCACGACATTGGCGGGCACACGTTCCACAAGCACATTCCCCGCCCCGACAGGCACCTCGATCCCGAGCTCTACGCGCGCTGGATGCAGCTTGGCGTCTTCAGCCCGGTGCTGCGCACGCACTCGGCGAAGGAGGCCAGCCTGCACAAGGAGCCCTGGCACTTCGGGCCGCCCTATGGCGACGCGATCTTCGCGGCCATCCGCCTGCGTTACCAGCTCGCGCCCTATATCTACGGTGCGTCGCGCCACGCCTACGACACCGGCATATCGCTGGTGCGGCCGATGTATTACGACTGGCCCGGCCACGACGAAGCGTATGCGCACCCCGCGCAGTACATGTTCGGCAACGACATCCTCGTCGCGCCGGTGACGGTACCCGTCGGTGACGATGGCACCGTGGCGTTTCCCGTCTGGCTGCCGCCCGGCCTCTGGTACAGCCGTGATGGCGCCGAAGCCTACGAGGGTGGCCAGGTGGTCGCGGGTTCGTACCGGCTGGACGACATGCCGATCTTCATTCGTCCGGGCAGCGTGATTCCGCTCTACCCCGAAGGCATGCGCAACCTCGCCAGCGTGCCGCAGGCGCTCATCCTGCAGGTGTTCCCGGGCGAGCAGGGCGCGACGCAGCTGTACGACGACGACGGCCGCAGCCAGGGTTACCAGCGCGGGGAATATGCGCGCACGGCGGTACGCAGCCGTCGCGGCGACCGTGCGCACCGCGTGCATATCGATCGCATGGAAGGTGACTACGCGGGCAAGCCGGCCACGCGCACCTATATCGTCGAGTTCCTCGACGCGGGTATTCCCGAGAGCGTCGAGGTCAACGGCATAGTGCTGCCGTACAGCGCCGAGCCGAAGCCGGGCACGTGGCTGTTCGACACCGCGTGGCTGTGCATCCGCGTGGACCTCGGGCCGGTCGCCGTGAACGCATCGCACGACGTCATCGCGCGTTTCGCACCCGAGCATGCGATGCCGCCCGGGCTGCTGCACCGGATGCGTGCCGCCGCATACGCGGTGCTCTACCTCAAACAGGTATGGGGCGACATCTCGGCCCTGCCCGACGACGTCGACCTGGCCGGCCAGGCGGCGCGCGTGCTTGCCTACGCCGTGGAGGAGGCGGGTGGCGACGAGGGTCGCGCCGATCGCTTCAAACAGGCGGTGGACGCTTTCGAGAAGCGCTTCGCCGGGCTCCCCGCGAGTGTCGACGCCACGCCCATCGATGCGTCGTTCAAGCATACGTTCACCGATCTGCTGGGGCGCTGATCGTTGCGCCGTCTCGCTGGCATCGTGCTGGTCGTGTTCGCCTTCGTCGCCCAGGCGCAGGCGCCGGTCCCGGTGCGCGTGGGCTCGAAGGCGGACAACGAGGGCGCTTTCCTCGGGCAGGTGGTCCTGCAGACGCTGCGTAACGCCGGTATTCCCGTGGTGGACCGCACCCAGCTGGGCCCGACGTCCATCGTCCGCCGGGCACTCCTGAGCGGCGACCTGGACATCTATCCGGAATACACGGGCAACGCGGCGTTCTTCTTCCATCGGGAAAGCGATCCCGCGTTCCGTGACGCAGCGACGGCGTATGCGCTTGCCGCGTCGCTCGACCTGGCCGCCAACCGCCTGGTCTGGCTCATGCCGGCGCCCGCGGACAACCACTGGGCCATCGGGGTGCGCGGCGATGTCGCGCGTGCCAACGGCCTGCGGACCCTGGGTGACTTCGCGTGCTGGACGAACGCGGGCGGGAAGCCTTACCTCGCCGGTTCGGCGGAATTCGTGGAAAGCGATGCAGCCCTCCCGGCGTTCCAGTCGGCTTACGGGTTCACCCTGCGCGGTGACCAGCTGCTCGTGCTGGCCGGTGGCGACACGTCGGCGACGATCAAGGCAGCGGCGGAAGGGACGTCGGGCATCAACGCCAGCATGGTCTATTCCACGGACGGCGCACTGGCCGTTACCGGACTGGTGGTGCTGGATGACCCGCGCCATGTGGAAATGGTCTACCAGCCCGCGCCGGTGGTACGCGACGAGGTGCTCAGGCGCTACCCGTCGATGCGTGCACCGCTGGAAGCGGCATTCCGGCCGCTCACGGTCGCGCTGCTACAGCAGTACAACGCACGGACCCAGATCAACGGGGAAGACGCCGCCGTCGTGGCGGCCGATTTCCTGCGTTCGCAGGGACTCGGCAAGTGACGACGCAACGTCGCAGCCTTCCCGCCATCGTACTGGGCACGGCGGGGCTGTGTGCGGCGCTGTTCGCTGTCTTCCTGCGCGTGGCTCCCAACCGGTTGTTGAGCGGGCAGCCTCACGAATCGCATGGCGTGGTGTTCGGGCTGGCATGGCTGGGCGTCATCCTGGCGGGCTGGTTCGGCCTCCGCGGGCGCGCCCCGCTGCTCGCGGTCGTTGCCGTCGCGGCGCTGGTCGCCCTTCCCGTCGTGGCCGGCTTCGATGCGCGTGCAGCACTGGAACACGCACCCGCCAGCGCACGTGCACAGCCCGGGGCCGGTTTCTGGATCATGTGGATGACGGCCGCCTTGCTCCTGCTGGACGCGTTGCGCGGCATGCGGGCGTTGGTGCAGGTCATCGCGTGGGTCGCCGTGCTCGCGGCGCTCATCGTTGCGGCGTGGCAGGGCGCGTTCGAGCCGCTTGCCGTCGTGCGCGAGTACCGGGCACAACATGCGTCTTTCGACGATGCGTTCCTGGTTCACCTGCGACTCGTCGGCGTGACGTTCATGGCTGCCCTGCTGATCGGTGCACCCATGGGCTGGTGGGCATGGCGGGCACGTCGTGGCGGCGGTATCGTCGTCGGCACGTTGTCCTTCCTGCAGACCGTGCCCTCGCTGGCGCTCTTCGCGCTGCTCATCGGACCCTTCGCGTGGCTGGCCGCGCACATTCCTGCACTGGCCTCGCTGGGCTTCGGCGGCACCGGTGCGGCGCCGGCGATCGTCGCACTGGTCCTGTATGCGCTGCTTCCCGTGGTCAGGTACACCATGGCGGGCCTCGATGCGGTGCCGTTCGATACGCGCGAAGCGGCGCAGGCGCTGGGCATGAATCGCTGGCAGGTGCTGGCGCAGGTGCAGTTGCCGCTGGGCTGGCCGGTGCTTTTATCAGGGCTGCGCATCGTGGCCGTGCAGACGATCGGCCTGGCGGCCGTCGCCACGCTCATCGGTGCGGGCGGCCTGGGGCGTTTCGTTTTCCTCGGCATCGGGCAAGGGGCCATCGACATGGTATTGCTGGGCACGCTTGCCATCATTGCGCTGGCGCTCCTCGTCGACCTGTTGTTCCAGGGATTGCTTGCCCTCGCGGAGCGTCGCCCATGATCGAGTTCGACCACGTAAGCAAGGTATTCGGGGGGAGCAAGGTCATCGATGACCTGTCGCTTCGCATCGGGGAGGGCGAACTCTTCGTGCTGGTAGGGCCATCGGGCTCGGGCAAGTCGACCCTGCTGCGTACGATCAATCGACTCGTGCCGGTCGACGCGGGTGCCGTGCGCATCGCTGGCGAAGACGTCGTCACGCGTGACATCGAAGCCCTGCGTCGCGGTATCGGCTATGCGATCCAGTCCGTGGGCCTGTTTCCCCATCGCACGGTGGCGCAGAACATCGCCACGGTGCCGCGGCTGCTCGGCTGGAACGCGGAGGAAACCCGCGTGCGCGTGGAAGAGCTGCTCGGCCTGTTGCGGCTTGACGAGCCGGGCATGGCGGATCGCTATCCGCATACGTTGTCGGGTGGCCAGCAACAGCGGGTAGGCGTGGCACGCGCACTGGCGGCGCGCCCCGCCATCGTGCTGATGGACGAACCGTTCGGCGCACTCGACCCGCTGACGCGCGAGTCGTTGCAGCACAGCCTGAAAACCATCCAGCGGGACTCGGGGACGACCATCGTCTTCGTCACGCATGACATGGACGAAGCCTTTCGCCTGGGCGATCGCGTGGCGCTGCTGCTCGACGGCAAGGTGGCCCAGGTCGGTACGCCGCTGGCATTCCTGCATGCTCCCGCGAGTCCCCGCGTACGCGAGTTCGTCGGCGGCGAGCGGGGCCGGTTGCGCGAACTCGCGGTGCGCCTGGTGCGTGACGTGGTCCGCCTCGGTGAGACGTCGTCGGGCCATGCCGTGGATATCGATGCATCGCTGCAGGATGCGCTCGCCGCCATGCTGGCGCAGGGCCATGATGCGTTGCCGGTGTGCGAGGACGGCCGCGTCGTCGGCGCCGTCCGACTCGGCGATCTCGTGGCGCGGCCTTCGTGAGGATCCTGATTCCCCTCGCGGTGCTGGTCGCCCTGGTGGTCGGGCTGCCGCAGGCGGCCAGCGTGTTCCACGCATGGTTTCCTGCGGTGTCCCATCCGGTCTACGTGCGTACGTCCTTCGTCATGCTGACGGCGGCACACGTGATGCTGGTCGCGGTGGCGACGACCCTGGCGGTGGTGATCGGGCTGGCGCTGGGCGTGTTCGCGACGCGTCCGGCGGGGCGTTCATTGTTGCCGACGGTGCGTGCCGTGGCGGTGGTCGGGCAGACGTTCCCGCCGGTCGCCGTGCTCGCCATCGCCGTTCCCCTGCTGGGCTTCGGTGCGGCGCCCACGCTGCTGGCGCTGGTGCTCTATGGCGTGCTGCCGGTGCTGGGCCAGACCATCGCGGGCCTGGACAACGTACCGGCGGCCAGCCTCGATGCCGCTGACGGCATGGGCTTCGGACGCTGGCGGCGGCTGCTTGACGTGGAATTGCCCCAGGCGGCGGGGCCCATCGTGGCAGGCGTGCGGTTGTCGGCGATCGTGAGTGTCGGCACGGCGACGATCGGCTCGGCCGTCGGGGCGACGACACTGGGCTCGCCCATCGTCGAAGGGCTGGTGGGGAACAACATGGCCTACGTGGTGCAGGGCGCACTGCTGGTAGGCGCGCTGGCGCTTACCGTCGATGGCCTGCTGGCGACGCTGGAGCGCCGCCTGAAGCTCCCGGCCGCCTGAATCCCGCGCCCACGTGGCCGTCTGACCACCGCGTGGGAGCGCGCCCTGCGCGCGACATGTTTCAAGGCGATGCACCCCGATGTCACGCGTGGCACCGTGCGGGGTCGCGAAAACATGTCGCGCGCACGGCGCGCTCCTGCAGATCAGTGCACGCCGTTCGCGAGATTCGTGCACGCCGTTCGCGAGATCTGTGCACGCCGGTCGCAAGATCCTCGCGCGTTCCTTGCCAGATCCGTACGCGCTACCAGATCCGTACGCGCTGTGTCGGATCGAGGTAAAGCTTCTGCCCCGCCTTCGGCTGGAATGCGTCGTACCAGGGGTCAAGGTTGCGCACGGTCTGCGCGCGGAACTCGCCCGGTGCGTGGCCGTCGCCGATGACCTGCTGGCGCAGCGCGGCGTCGCGGGTCTTCGTGCGCCATGACTGTGCGAACGCGAGGAAGAAACGCTGGTCGCCGCTCAGGCCGTCGATCACGGGCGCGGGCTTTCCGCCCAGGCTGGTCTTGTACGCGGCGTACGCCACGGTAAGGCCGGAGAGGTCCGCGATGTTCTCACCCAGCGTCTGCTGGCCGTTGATGTGCAGGCCCGGCAGGGCTTCGTACTGGTTGAACTGCTCGACCAGCTTCTGGCCGGCGGCCTTGAAGTGCTTTTCGTCGGCCGGGGTCCACCAGTTGGCGAGGCGGCCTTCGGCGTCGAACTCGGCGCCCGTGTTGTCGAAGCTATGGCTGATCTCGTGTCCGATGACGGCACCGATCGAACCGTAATTCGACGCGGCATCGGCCTTCGGGTCGAAGAAGGGCGCCTCGAGGATGGCCGCCGGGAAATTGAGCGCGTTCTGCAGCGGCAGGTTCACCGCGTTCACCGTCTGCGGCGTCATCCACCATTCGTCGCGGTCCACCGGCTTGCCGAGCTTGGCTACCTGGTGGCGGTACTCCGCTTCTTCGGCACGCTCGTGGTTGCCGAGGGCATCGTCGGGGCGGATCTCGAGCTTGCTGTAGTCGCGCCAGGTATCGGGGTAACCCACGCCGACCTTCAGCGAAGTGATCTTCGCCCTGGCCTTCTGTTTCGTGGAGGCGTCCATCCATTCGAGCGTGTCCACGCGCTGGTCGAACGCGTTCAGGATGTTCTTCACCATGTCCTGCACTTCCGCACGCGACGAGGCCGGGAAGTAGTCCTTGACGTAGATCTGCCCGACCGCATCGCCAAGGTCGGTATTGACGCGGCCGATGGCACGCTTCCAGCGGTCGCGCTGCTTCGGCGTGCCGCTCAGCGTCTTGCTGTAGAAGCCGAACGCCAGGTCGTCGTAGGCCTGCGGCAGCAGGCCGGACGCGTTCTCGTTGATGGTGTGGAAGCGCAGCCACGCCTTCCACGTATCCAGCGGCTCGCTGGCCACGAGGGCCGCGAACTTCGTGACCGTGGCCGGCTGCCACACGATGAAGGTGGGCTGGTCGTCCAGCCCGGCAGCCCTGAAGTACGCGTTCCAGCCCAGGCCCGGTGCCTTGCTGGCAAAGGCGGTGCGCGGCCACGGGTTGTTCGCCTTGTGGATGTCCTCGCTCTCCACGATCGACGCCTGTGCCTGCGCCAGCTTCGTTTCCAGTGCGACGATGGCTTTTGCCTTGCCGGCGGCATCGGGCGTACCGGCCTGGCTCAGGATGGCCTGGACGTAGGTCGCGTATTTCGCGCGCACGTCGGCCATGTCCTTGTCAGTCTTCAGGTAGTAATCGCGGTTGGGCATGCCGAGGCCGCCCTGCAGGAGGTAGGGGACGTTTTTCGACGGATCCTCGAGACCCTGCGCCACGAACAGGCCGAGCAGGTGGCCGGTGTCGAGGTTGGTCGCGTTGATCGGGTCGACGTCTGCACGGAGCTGGGCGCCGAGGGCCGCCGAGAGGGCCGCCTTGTCGGCCAGCGCATCGATCTTCGCGAGCTGGGGCTGCAGGGGCGCAAGCCCGGCTTTCTCGATCGCCGCCTGGTCCATGTAGGCCTTGTAGTAATCGGCGATGAGCCGCTGGTTGCTGCCGGCGGCCGCATTCGCGCTGCCTGCGGCCTTGATCAGGTCGGCCGTGCGCTTCTCGGCCTTCTGGAATACCTCGAGGAAGATCCCGGTGGATGCCCGGTCGGCCGGGATCTCGGCCGTCTTCTTCCAGCCGCCGTTCGCATACCCGTCGAAATCGTCGCCCGGCTGGACCGAGCGGTCCATGCCTTTCTGGTCGATGCCGGCAGGGCCGGCGGCCAGCGCGGCCGTCGAGGCGAGGCCGCAGGCAATGGCGGTGGCGAGGATCCGGTGGATGGTGGCCATGAAGGGCGTCCGAGGTAAGGGGATGCCCACGATAGACCCCCACGGCCCCGTTGTGTGCATGACCGATGGACTAGACGCCCGGCCGGCATGACGGGAGTCAAACAGGCGTTGGCAATGTGCCCTAATGATCGTCCGGCTCCGCAACGGAGCCGGGAACGGCGGGCCGCGGGTCGCCCGGGCTCGCCTTTTTTCTGGCAGCAGATCTTTAGGGAGATCTAACATGAACGCACGTTTCGAACTGACCGGCTCGCAGACCGACATCCTCAGCTATCCCCTCTGGGCCCAGGACATGGTGTCGTCCTGTGCGGATGCGAGGCATGCCATCGTCGGCCATGACATGTGGGGCGCCATGCGCACCGCCACGCTCGACCCGGTCGCCACCCGCAACTTCATGGTCGGCGTGTGGCCGGTCATCGAGCGCTTCCCGGGCTACATGTCGCACAGCCTTCTGAAGACCCGCTACGGCCGCAGTGCGGGCGACGACCTCGCCCGTCGCTGGCTGGTCCGCAACATCCGGGTGGAACAGAACCATGCCGAGTACTGGCTCAACTGGGCCGAGAGCGCGGGCGTGTCCCGCGAGGACGTCCTCTCGGCCGAGCCGCCGAAGGGATCGCAGGCACTGGCCCGTTGGTGTGAAGAGGTGAGCCGCGACGATTCGCTGGCGGCGGGTATCGCCGCAACCAACTACGCCGTGGAAGGGGCGACGGGTGACTGGTCGCAGATCGTCTACGACAGCAGGGAGTATGCAGAAAGCCTGCCGATTTCCGGCCGTAAAGCCGGCTTGCGGTGGCTTCAGCTTCACGCTGCCTATGACGATACCCATCCGTGGGAAGCGCTCGAGATCGTCTGCACCCTCCTGGGGTCGAACCCCCCGGTCGACCAGGTCGAGCACATCGCGGAGTGCGTTCGCCGTAGCTACGTAAGCATGAGCATCACGCTCGATCGCTGCATGGATGCCGTTTCGTCGGTTGCCAGTTTGAACGAGGCGGCCGCGTAACTCGCAAGTTGGGCGCCACCTAGCGCACTATCACGTGCAGCCAGAGAATCGAGGAACCCATGCGCCGCGTCGAGGCAACCCATCAGCAACCCCTTGCACGGCGCCTGCGGCCTCTCGGCTATGCGCTCGTGGCAGTCGTTGGCCTCGTTCTCGCACTGACGTGGGTGGCGCTCCAGACGCAGGTGACTCTCGCCGGTTTCCTCAACGGCGAGAGTCTTTGGTCCAAGGCACAGAAGCAGGCCGTGATCGACGCGGATGCGTATGCCGCACACGGCCGGCCGGCGGATCTCGCCGGTTTCCGGCACAACTACACCATCGTCATGGCCGACCGCTGGGCGCGGGACGCCATCGCCAGCCGGGTATACGTCGATGCCGAAGTCCAGGCCTCCTTTGCCCGCGGCGGCGTGATTCCCGAAGCCATCCCCGGCATGGTCTTCATTTTCCGATACTTCGATGGCCTGCCCTACGTACGCGAGGCCATCGCCGAGTGGCGCTCCGTGGACACGAGTCTCGCCGAGCTGGAAGACACCGTCGACCACCTGCAGCAAGGCTACGAAGCCGGCACGGTGACCCCGGCGGTGATCGAGGCCGAGCGTTCGCGCATCGCCGCGCTCAATGCCTATATCGAGCCGCGCGCCGCGGCCTTCTCCCTCGACATCGCGCAGGGCGCCTCGTGGCTGGGTCGCGTCCTCTTCTTCACCGTGCTGGGCGTGGCCGTGCTTGCCTCGGCCGTCTGGCTTCGCTTCGCACAACGCATCCTCGTGAGCATCCGTGGCACGGAAGAGCGCTACAGCCTGCTGTTCGACAGCGCCGCCGATGCCATTTTCATGGTGGACGAGGAAACCGGTCGTATCCTCGACGCGAATCATCGCGCTGCGGCATGGACAGGCTGCACACGCGCCGAACTCACGGGTATCCAGCTCGCCAGCCTTTTCGCCGACGGGTCGCCCACGTCGGGCACCGGCAACCTGAGGAGCGCCGATGGTCGCCTTCGGCCCGTCGAAACCCAGAGCAGCCAGGTCGTCTGGGGCTCACGCCCTGTGTCGCAGGCGCTGGTTCGCGATATCTCCGATCGCGTGGCCATGGAGCAGGAGCGCAAGATCGCTTCCGAGGCCCTGGCCAGCATTGCCGAGGGCGTGATCATCGCCGATGCCGACCGCCGGGTGACCACGGCCAACGCGGCACACGCCAGGCTCACCGGCATCGCGCTCAACGACCTGCGCCGTACGCGCTTCGAGGCGACGCGCACGTTGCCCGACGGCCGGCCGCTCCCGCAGAGCCTGTGGGACGACATCGCCGCCGGCAACGACTGGCTGGGCGAGGTGGAGAGCCGCCGCGCCGATGGCACGACCTACCCGGAGCTGATGAGCATCAGCTCCATCCGCGATACCGACGGGCGGCCGCAGCATTACGTGGCGGTGATTTCCGACATCACCGCGCGCAAGGCCGACCGCCAGCGCCTGCAGCATCTGGCCACCCATGATCCGCTGACCGGGCTCGCCACGCGTTCCGAGTTCGAGCGCCTCTGCGCGGAAGCGATCACGCGCGCGGCGCATGCGCGCGGTGCCGTGGCCGTGCTGTTCGTCGACCTCGACGCCTTCAAGGTGGTGAACGACAGCTACAGCCACGCCATCGGCGATGCGTTGCTCATGCGGGTCGCGGAGCGTATCCGCGCGCAGCTGGCACCGCACGACCTGGCCGGTCGCATCGGCGGCGACGAATTCACGGTGCTGCTCGCCGATCTCCGTTCGCGCGAGGAAGCGCTCGTCGTCGCCGAAGCGCTGCTGGCGGCGCTCGCGCGCCCCTTCGACCTGGGCGACTACGAGCTCTACGTCAGTGCAAGCATCGGTATCGCGGGCTACCCGCTCGATGGCAACGATGCGGTCACACTCATCGCCAACGCCGATGCAGCCATGTATGTCGCCAAGACGGAAGAGCGCAACGCGCTGCGGCTGTATACGCCCAAGATGCATGCCGATGCGCGTCGCCGCCTCAAGCTCGCCTCCGATCTCCGGCAGGCACTCGTCCGCAAGGAATTCCAGCTCGTCTACCAGCCCAGCGTCGAGATGAAGTCGGGGCGCATCGTGGCGGTGGAAGCCCTGATCCGCTGGCGGCATCCCGAGCGCGGCATGGTCGCGCCGGACGAGTTCATCCCCATCGCGGAGAGCCTGGGGCTGATCCGGCAGATCGACCAGTGGGTGCTCGAAACCGCCTGCGCGCAGCTCGCCGCGTGGGACAACGCGCGGTTGCCGTCGCTGCGCATGGCCGTGAACGTATCCGCAGGATCCTTCGGTCATCCGGAATTCCTGCCGGGGGTGAGCCAGGCGCTCGCGACCACGGGTATCCCCGCGCAGCGCCTGCTGGTGGAGCTGACGGAAAGCGCGATCCTGCGGCTCGGCGAAGACACCGAGCGTGCCATGCTCGCCCTGCACGGGCTGGGTGTCGGCGTGGCCATCGATGACTTCGGCACGGGTTATTCCTCACTGGCCTACCTGAAGCTGCCTGCCGTGGCTTACCTCAAGATCGATCGCTCGTTCGTCGCCGGCCTTCCGGCCAACGGCAACGACGTGGCCATTACGGAAGCCATGGTGGCCATCGCACGAAGCCTGGGCCTGCATACCATCGCGGAAGGCATCGAGACCGAGGGGCAGCACGAGTTCCTGTTGCGCGCGGGTTGCCAGGAGGGACAGGGTTACCTGTACTCGCGGCCGCTGCCACCGGACGGGATCGAGCGACTGCTCGCGCCGCAGAAGGCCACCAACGGCAAGCGGCTTTCGCTGGTGCCGCCGAAACGCGCGTAGTTCCTTTCAAGACGTCGCAGGGGGGCTTCGGTCCATCATGACCATCCCCATATAGGCGGGAACGTCCCTGTGCAAGGATCCAACGTGTCCAACCCAGACTCCATCGTCTTCCTCTTCGATGTCGACAACACCCTCATCGACAACGACCGCTTCAGTGCCGACCTGGCCGAGCGGCTCGAGCGTGACCTCGGCGCGGACGGCCGTGCCCGGTACAACGCCATCGACAGGGAGATCCGTGCGCAGGTCGGCTACGCCGATTACCTGGGTACCTTGCAGCGCCTGCGCGGGCAGGCCAGCGACCGCGCCTTCATGGACATGTCGTTCTTCCTGCTCGACTACCCGTTCGACGAGCGTCGCTTCCCCGGTGCGATCGAGGCCATCGATCACCTGCGCACGATCGGTCGCCCCGTGATCATGTCCGACGGCGACACGGTGTTCCAGCCGCGCAAGATCCGTCGCGCAGGCCTGTGGGACGCCTTCCGCGGCGAGGTCCTGATCTACGTCCACAAGGAAGACATGCTCGACGACATGCAGGAGCGCTACCCGGCCGCGCACTACGTGATGGTCGACGACAAGCCGCGCATCCTCGTCGCGCTGAAGAAACAGCTGGGCGACCGGATCACCACGGTGTTCGTGAAGCAGGGCCATTACGCCGCCGCTGCAGGTGCCGACCTGGAAGAGACCCCGCCGGATATCACCGTCGACTCCGTGGCGGAGCTGGCGAAGCTCGGCCGCGAGGCGTTCCTCGCCCCCGCATGAGGTAACGGCACGACGTAACGATGTGGTGGCCCGGCAAACGCGCGTGCCGGGCGCCTCAGGCATCGAACGCGCCACGTACCCACTCGACGCCCTCGCCCTCGAAGGCGAGCACATCGAACCGGCAGGGGCGGCGCGCGTCGGCCGCGTGGCAGCGCAGCCAGAACAATGCCGCGCTGATGAGCCTGCGCTGCTTCGCAGCCGTGACCGAGCCGAGCGCGCCGCCAAAGGCACCACTGCGCCGGTAACGGACCTCGACGAATACCAGCGTGTCGCCATGGCGCATCACCAGGTCGATCTCACCATGACGGCAAAGGAAGTTGGCTCGCACGAAGCGCAGGCCGTGGTGTTCCAGATACGATCGCGCCGCGCCTTCGAAGTGGTCTCCGGTGGCGCGGCGCTCGGTGGTCTTCTTCGTTGTCGCCACGCGAACTCCCTGTTCGCGCCGGCGGGGATCAGCCCCCGCCGCTTTCGACGTTCGGGGCCGTGGCCGGCGCTTCGAGTTCAAGGCTACCCGCGACCGGACGGGCCACGCCGTCAGCGAAGCGCGCCCAGATCAGTACGCGACGGACCCGCCCGAACTCGTCGGCCACCAGCTGGCCGGTGGCGCCCGGGAGATAGCTGCCGGGGTGCCCGCGCATCCAGTCGATGTAAGGCATGAGGCCCCATGCATCCATGCCGAAGGCAAACAGGCGCGCGCTGACACCGCGCGTCGCGGGGATGCTGCCGACCAGGTCGGCGCGGCGCGGCAGGCCCGGCTGTGCATCGAACAGCCACGGCGCATCGGAGAACTCCACGCCTTCGAGGTCGCGGTCCACGGCGGCATCGTCGCTGCCCCCATAGACGTGCGATGTCGCGAAGATCGGCAGCATGTTCTTCGCCAGGTGCAACTGCGGCACCAGCAGGCGCGCCTGCTGCGGCTTCATGCTGATGAAGACGCCACTGGTCGCCGGATCCTGCCCGACGGGCTCCGAGAGCTGCGACGCGAAGTCGATGCTGCCGGAGTCGAGCGTGACCTGTGCCGCCAGGGTGCCGCCGCGTGCCTGCCATTCCGCACGGAAGGCATTGCCGGCACGGCGCGCGAAATCGTCGGTGGACACGATGGTGGTGGCAGTGCGGATGCCGCGATCCGCCATGTGGTCGGCGACCTGCGCCCCTTCGGTTTCCGGCAACAGGCCGAACTCGTTGGCGCCGGACGGCGGGAGGTTCTTCCCGTCATTCGGGTAGTTCAGCGTGAGCATGGGTGCGGGCAGGGCGCCCTTGGCGAAGATGGCGGACACGCCGTCCCGGTTCAGCGGGCCCACGACGAAACGGGCACCTTCGGCGACCGCCTTGTCGTAGGCAGCCACGGCGTGTGCCGCGTCGCTGCCCGAGTCGTAGACGGCGACTTCCGGGCGGGGCGCGTCGGTATGGGCGGCGTCGATGTAGCTGGCGAAGAAGCCGTCACGGATGGCAGCGCCCGCACCCGCCAGGGGGCCGGTCAGCGGCAGCAGCAAGGCGACTTTCGTCGGCACCTTGTAGCCTTCGCGCACGCCCTTGTCGCCGGTCACGGTGCCGACGGCCTGGTCGAGGACGGCCGGTGCATGCGACGCGCCGCCGAGCTGGGCCTGCGCCTCGGTCACCCACGGCTTCAGCGGATCGTTCACCGGCATGGCGGCGGCACGCTCGGTCAGTGGCTGGGCGCCAAGACCGGTCAGCAAGCCCATGATCTCTTTCCGGTTCTGCTCGCGATCCAGGCCCTGCAGCTGCCCGTCGAGTTCCACGCGCGTTTCCGCCGCGCTCCAGGGGTCGTTCGCGGCCGCCTGCGCGCGGGCGCGCAATTCCGCCAGGCGCTGGCTGATCTGCGGCGAGACGCGGCCCGATGGCTTGCCGACCAGCGAGAGCGCGGTGGCTGGATCATTGTTCTTCAGGGCGATCTCGGCGCGCAGCGCATCGAAGCGCAGGGCGTCCTCACCCTCGAGTCGCGACCGGCGGATGTCGGCAATGGCGGTGGCCGCACGGTCCAGTGCGCCTTCCTGCCGGTACGCCTCGCCGGCGAGCAGCGTGTAGTAGTCGCGGTGGTCGGGATCCTGCGAGGCGAGCGCCACGTAGGCCTGCGCGGCCTCGTCGAACTGGCCCTTGGTATAGAGCGCCTGTGCTGCCTGCGTGGCCTCACCCGTGGGGGCGGCCGGGCCATGCGGGGTGACGCCGCCCTGGGTCACGCAGCCGGCAAGGCCGGTGCTGAGCAGGAGGCCGAGGGTCATGGCGCGGATCGGTCGCATGGGCAGGTTCCTTGGAATCGACCGGGATCATAGCCGATCGGTTCGCGAGGTCCGCGTGAGGCGCGGGGGCGGGCCGCGGGCTGGTCAGCTGCCGTAGAGGGACTTGCGCGACGCGCCGGTGATGGCCGCCGCCAGCTTTGCCGCCCGGGCGGGAGGCAGCTCTTCCTTGAGGATGTTGAAGACGCGCAGGCCCTCGGTCAGTCGTTCGTCCTCGCTTTCCTCGCGCCCCGCGACCATGACGACGAACTCGCCTTTCTGCTGGTTCGGGTCGGCGGCGACGCGCTCGACGAGTGAGGCGAGCGGACCATCCAGCACGGTTTCGAACATCTTCGTGAGCTCGCGCGCCATGACGCCGTGGCGTTCCGCGCCGAAGGCCTCGCGCATGTCTTCGAGCGATTCGACGATGCGGTGCGACGATTCGTAGAAGATGAGTGTCCGCGCTTCGCCGGCCAGTTCGCCGAGGCGCGCGCGCCTTGCGCCCGTCTTCGCCGAAAGAAAGCCTTCGAAGATGAACCGGTCACTCGGCAGGCCCGCCACCGACAGGGCGGCGATGACGGCGCTGGCGCCCGGGACGGGGCTCACGCGGAGGCCGGCCGTGCGCGCCGCCCTCACGAGGCGGAAGCCGGGATCGCTGATGAGCGGGGTGCCGGCATCCGACACGAGGGCCACGTCGTCGCCCGCCAGCATGCGCTGCACGAGCCCGTCGACGGCCGTTCGCTCGTTGTGGTCATGCAGTGCGACCAGGGGCGTCTCGACGCCCAGGTGCTGGAGGAGGGGGCGCGTGTGCCGGGTATCCTCGGCGGCAATGACCTTCACCCGTCGCAGGGTCTCGATCGCGCGCGCACTGATGTCGTCGCGATGGCCGATCGGCGTGGCGACGACATGGAGCGTACCGGGGCGGGGAGGTGTCATCGGGTGTCCGGGGTTGGGGCAGCCTGCGATTGTAGTAGGTCGAAACCCTATATAATGGGGATGGAGTCGGCCGGACAGTCGCGTCGCGCCTTCGGGTGCATCGAGGAAAGTCCGGGCTCCACAGGGCAGGGTGCCAGGTAACTCCTGGGCAGCGTGAGCTGACGGCCAGTGCAACAGAGAGCAGACCGCCGATGGCCCCGCAAGGGGATCAGGTAAGGGTGAAAGGGTGCGGTAAGAGCGCACCGCGTGCGGGGCTAACGTCGCATGGCACGGTAAACCCCACCCGGAGCAAGACCAAATAAGGGGACTATGACGCGGCCCGCGTCGTTCCCGGGTAGGTTGCTAGAGCCTGGCGGTGACGCCAGGCCGAGAAGAATGACTGTCACGTCGCAAGGCGAACAGAACCCGGCTTACAGGCCGACTCCTTTTCTTCTGCGTCACCGCGCCGCCGTCGATATCGACGGCGGCGCGTTTTTTTGCGGGTTCGCCGACGGCGCACGTCTCTTCGCACTCCGGGTAACTGCTAACGGTGAGTTCAGTCCCGTCCCCGGCCTCACCCGCCAGGGCGTCTGGATTACAACCTTCGAAATATAAAAAACCTCAACGATTCAACCACCTTCCGCCTGTTCCTCAGAAACGGCTGGAATTAGTCATGAACGTGAGCTTTCTCTTTGATTCACAACAAAAATTTCCTTGACAGTCTCACTACCCGAGACTATCGTGGGCCCCAGTGTGAAAACGTGGGATTTGGTGGGGTAACCGACGAATATGTTCCAAGGTGAGACAGCCATCACGGTCGACGACAAGGGTCGTCTGACGATTCCGACCTCGTATCGGGATCTGGTGGCGAACGCCTGTGCGAACCGTCTGGTCGTTACCTACAACCCGTTCGAGAGTGGCTGCCTGTGGATATTCCCGTTCGCGGAGTGGGAAAAGGTGCGTGACCAGGTCAATGCACTACCCGGCGTCAAGGCAGTCCACCGCGCACTGCAGATGAAGCTGGTGGGTGCAGCTTCCATCGTCGAGCCGGACGGTGCGGCCCGCATCCTCCTCCCGGCCAGCCAGAGATCGGCGGCGGGGCTGGAGAAAAAGGCGGTACTGCTGGGCATGGGCAACAAATTCGAGCTGTGGAGCGAACAGGCCCACCTCGCGAAGATCCGCCAGACCATCGGCGAGGAAGACATCAGCGACGACATGGCGGAGCTGCGCTTGTGATGACGAACTAATTCGAGGTTGATTTGAAACGGGAGCGGGATGTGGTGACGGCGGGGCACGATGTACACATCCCTGTGATGCTCGACGAAGCGGTGGAGGGCCTCGCCTTGCGCGAGAACGGGCGCTATCTGGATGGTACGTTCGGTCGCGGCGGTCACGCCGCGGCGATCCTTTCGCGTCTCTCGGAAGACGGTCGCCTGTTCCTCATGGATCGCGATCCCACGGCCATCGCGGTCGCGGAAGCCGGACTCGCCGCCGATTCGCGCGTCGCCCTCCGCCACGAGAATTTCGCCACGATGGGTGAGTGGCCCGAGCTGCAGGCCGGCCTCGACGGTGTCCTGCTCGACCTGGGCGTGTCGTCGCCGCAGCTGGACGATCGCAGCCGCGGCTTCAGCTTCATGGCCGACGCCCCGCTCGACATGCGCATGGACACCACCCGCGGCATCAGCGCCGCCGACTTCCTCGCCGAAGCCGACGAGGCGGACATCGCCGACGTCCTCTGGCGCTTCGGCGAAGAACGTTTCAGCCGTCGCATCGCCAGGGTGATCGTCGAGCGCCGCGCCACCGCTCCGATCACGGGCACGGCCGACCTGGCTGACCTCGTCGCCGGTTGCGTCGGGCGCCGCGAGCCCGGCAAGAATCCCGCGACGCGCACGTTCCAGGCGCTGCGCATCCGTGTCAACGCCGAACTCGAATCCGTCGAGCTCGGGCTGGAAGCGGCACTCGAGCTGCTGCACGTGGGTGGCCGCCTCGCGGTCATCAGCTTCCACTCGCTGGAAGACCGCACCGTGAAGCAGTTCATCCGCTCGCACGAGGGCCGTGTGCAGGGCAGCCGCCGTGGCCCGCCGGCTGAAGCACCGCCCGCCCGCCTGAGGCCGGTCGGCAAGGCCATCTTCGCATCCGATGCGGAAGTCGCCGCGAACCCCCGCTCGCGCTCCGCCGTGCTGCGCGTCGCCGAGAAGCTGGCATGAAGACCTTCGGCGCGATCTGCCTCTCGATCCTGCTGCTGGCGGACATCGCCAGCGCGATCGGCGTGGTGTGGACGCGCCACGAAAGCCGTCAGCTCTTCGTCGAGCTGTCGCGGCTGCAGTCGCAGAAAGACGACCTGGGCGTGGAATACGGCCGGCTCGAGCTGGAGCAGGCGACGTACGCCGAGCCCAGCCGCATCGACGCCGATGCGCGCGGCAAGCTCGGCATGTTCACGCCGAAGCCGCAGGATATCCAGCTGGTGCGCCGATGAAGGCCCGCTACGGCAAGCCCGTCGTGCCCAGCCGTCGCCGGGGCCAGGGCCCGAGCCCGCGCAAGCGCATGCGCGTCATCGTGGTGGTGCTCTGCCTCGCCGCCACCGGCCTGGTCGTGCGTGCATTCGACCTCCAGGTGGTGCGCAAGCAGTTCTACCAGGACCAGGGCGACGCACGTTTCCTGCGCGAGATGCCCATCGCGGTGTCGCGCGGCACCATCTTCGATCGCAATGGCGAACCCCTGGCCGTGTCCACGCCGGTGGCTTCCATCTGGGCGAACCCGCCGGAAGTGCTCGAGAACGCCGACCGCATTCCCGATCTCGCAAAAGCCCTGCATGTCGACGCAGACGACCTGAAGCAGAAGATCGAGCAGCGCGCGGACAAGGAATTCATGTACGTCGCGCGCCAGATGCGCCCGGAAGATGCCCAGGCGATCGTCGACCTGAAGATCCCGGGCATTTCCGCGCAGCGCGAGTACCGTCGCTACTACCCGTCGGGTGCCGTCAACAGCCATATCCTCGGCTTCACGAACATCGACGACCACGGCCAGGAAGGCCTCGAGCTCGCGTTCGACGAGTGGCTGGCCGGCAAGCCGGGCGCGAAGCGGGTCATCCGCGACCGCATGGGCCACGTGGTGGAAGACGTGGAACTGGTGCGCGAGCCGCAGCCGGGCCGTGACATCACGCTGTCCATCGATCGGCGCATCCAGTACCTCGCCTACAGCTCCCTCAAGGCCGCCCTCGAGAAGAACAAGGCGGAGTCCGGTTCCATCGTGGTCATGGACGTGCACACGGGCGAAGTGCTCGGCATGGCCAACCTGCCGTCGTTCAATCCGAACGCGGTCCGCGGCAGCACGCCGGGTGATCGACGCAACCGTGCCGTCACCGACGTGGTCGAGCCCGGCTCCACCATGAAGGCCTTCACCATGTCGGCGGCGCTGATGAGCGGCAAGTACACGCCGACGGCGCCGCTGATCGAAACCTCGCCCGGCACCTGGATGATGGGTGGCCACCCCGTGCGCGACACGCACAACTGGGGCACGCTGACCCCGACCGGCGTCATCACCAAGTCGTCGAACGTGGGCGCCGCGAAGATCGCGATGACGCTCGATACCGACTTCCTGTACGGCGTGTACAAGTCGTTCGGCCTGGGCAACAGCACGGGCAGCGGTTTCCCGGGTGAAGCCGCCGGCTATCTGCCGGTCGGCCGTACCTGGAAGCCGATCGAGAAGTCACGCCTGGCCTACGGCTACAACCTCAACGTGACCCCGCTGCAGCTGGCCACGGGGTACGCCGCGCTGGCCAACGGCGGCGCGCTGCGTTCGCCCAGCTTCATCAAGGGTGCGGACAACCCGCCGCAGCAGATCGTCACGCCGGAAGTCGCGCACGAGATCGTCCGCATGCTGGAAACCGTCGTCGCCCCCGGCGGCACCGGCTATGGCTTCGCGTCCGTGGCCAATTACAGCGTGGCCGGCAAGACCGGCACGTCGCACAAGAACTCCGTGGGCGGCTACGCGAAGAACAACTACATCGCGCTGTTCGCCGGCATCGTTCCCGCCAGCGCGCCGCGGCTGGTCACCGTCGTCGTCATCAACGACCCGCAGGGCGGCCACTACTACGGCGGTTCGGTGGCCGGCCCGGCCTTCGCCCAGGTCATGGAAGGCGCCGTCCGCCTGCTCGACATCGCGCCCGACAACGTCGGTCGCTGGTATGCCGGCGGCCCGAGCCAGGGCGGCCTGATCGGCACGGCCAACGCGCCGCCGCCACAGGCGGACGACAGCGCCGCGGAAGAGGTGGTCCCGTGACCATGACGCTTTCCGGCCTTCTCCACGGATTCGCCGACGCTTCGGGTGCCGGCGATATCGTCGTATCCGGCCTGACGCTGGACTCGCGCGCCGTGAACGGCGGCGACGCGTTCGTCGCGCTGCGCGGCGCGAAGGGCCACGGTATCGACTTCGCGGCCGGTGCGGTCGAGCGTGGTGCCGTCGTGATCCTCGCCGAGCCTCCGTTCGACGCCCCGTCGGTGGACGTACCCGTCGTCGCGGTGGAAAACCTGCGCGAGAAGACCGGCCCCGTGGCAGCGCGCTTCTTCGGTAACCCGTCGGCGGCATTGAAGGTCGTCGGTGTCACCGGTACGAATGGCAAGACTTCCACGGTGCAGCTGATCGCGCAGGCGCTCGCCTTCCTGGGCCGGAAGCCGGCCACGGTGGGCACGCTCGGCGCCGGCATGCACGGCGCCCTGGCGGAGGGCGAGAGGACCACGCCCGACGCCATCAACGTGCAGGCGCTGCTCGCCGGTTTCCGCGACGCCGGTGCCACGCATGTGGCCATGGAAGTCTCGTCGCATGCGCTCGAGCAGGGACGGGTCAACGGCATGGCGTTCGACGTCGCCGTGTTCACCAACCTCACGCGCGACCACCTCGATTACCACGGCACCATGGAAGCCTATGGTGCCGCCAAGGCGAAGCTGTTCGGCTTCGACGGCCTGCGCGCTGCGGTCATCAATATCGATGACCCATTCGGCGCGAAGCTGGCGAAAGGCCTCGGCGACGGCGTGGAGAAGCTGCGTACCTCCATGGCGACCGACAGCACGCCGAAGGAAGCCGAGATCCGCGCCGACATCGTGGTCACGTCGGCGAAGGGGCTGTCGTTCAACCTCGTCTCGCCGTGGGGCACACGCACCGTGCGCAGTGCGCTGCTGGGTCGGTTCAACGTGGCCAACCTGCTTGCCGTGGCGGCCGTGCTCGGCGCGCTCGGCGAGCCCTTCGACCGTATCCATGCCGCGCTGGAATCGCTGCAGCCCGTGAACGGGCGAATGAGTCGCCTCGGCGGCGACGGGCGCAAACCGCTGGTCGTCGTCGACTACTCGCACACGCCCGATGCGCTGAAGCAGGCGCTGATGGCCCTGCGCTCGCACACGAAGGGTCGCCTCATCTGCGTCTTCGGCGCCGGTGGCGATCGTGACCAGGGCAAGCGTCCGCTCATGGCGGGCATCGCGGAGCGCCTCGCCGATCTCGTCATCGTGACGGACGACAACCCACGCAGCGAAGATGGCGACACCATCGTGGCCCAGGTCATGGAAGGCTTTGCGCATCGTGACACCGTGATGGTGGAGCGTGACCGCGCGCAGGCCATCGCCCTGGCCCTGGCCGACGCAAAGGCCGACGACGTCGTGCTGATCGCCGGCAAGGGTCACGAAACCTATCAGGAAGGTCCGGAGGGCAAACGTCCCTTCGACGACCTGGCCGTGGCCCGCGAGGCCATGGACACCAGCAAGAAAGGAGCGCGCGCATGATGCGCCTGTCCGCCGTTGCCCTCTGGACACGTGGCCGCCTGCAGGGCGCCGATGCCGACGTCACCGGCTTTTCCATCGATACGCGCACGCTGAAGGCGGGCGACCTGTTCGTCGCCCTGCCGGGCGAGCGCGTCGACGCGCACGAGTTCGTGGCCGCCGCCGCCGCGCAGGGCGCGGTCGCCGCACTGGTCACGCGGCCGGTCGACGCCCCGATCCCGCAGGTCATCGTCGACGACACGCAGCTGGCGCTCGGCGACCTCGCCAGCGCCGTGCGCGCGCAGGGCAGTGTCCGCGTCGTCGGCATCACGGGCTCGAACGGCAAGACGACGGTGAAGACCCTCGTCGCCTCGATCCTGTCCCGCCATGGCCGCACGCACGTGAATGCCGGCAACTTCAACAACGAGATCGGCATGCCGCTCACGCTGCTGGCCATGCCTGCCGATACCCAGTACGCCGTGCTCGAGATGGGCGCCGGCAAGCCGGGCGACATCGACTACCTCGCTGCCATCGCGCGGCCCGACATCGGCCTCATCACGTCCATTGCGCCGGCGCATCTTGAGCGCATGGGCACGATGGAAGGCGTCGCCGAAACCAAGGGCGCGCTGTACCGGTCGCTGCCGACCGACGGCGTGGCCATCATCAACGGCGACGACGAACGCTTTGCCGGCTTCTTCGCCAACCTTGCGGGCACCCGTCGCATCCTGCGTTACGCGCTCAATCATCGCGCCGACATCGGTGCCGATATCGTGGAAGAGCGCATCGACGGCACGCACTTCGTCCTGTCGACGCCGCAGGGCGACGGCGACGTACGCCTGCCGCTGGCAGGGCGCCATAACGTGGCCAATGCCCTTGCCGCGGCGGCCGTCGCCACGGCGCTGGATGTACCGGTCGAGCTCATCGTCGAGGGCCTGGAGCAGGTGCCGGTCGTTGCCGGTCGCCTCAACCTGCAGCCGATGCCGGGCAACTGGACACTGATCGACGACAGCTACAACGCGAACCCGGGTTCGGCAGCGGCGGCCATCGATACGCTCGCGCTGGCACGCGGCGAGCGCTGGCTGATCCTCGGCGACATGGCCGAGCTGGGCACGGAAGCCCTGAAACTGCACGCCGGGATCGGCGAGCTCGCACGCCAGCGCGGCATCGAGCGCCTGCTGGCGACAGGTCCGAAAAGTGCCGCCGCCGTCGAGGCCTTCGGGCCGGGCGCGCAGCATTTCGCAACGCAGGCGGCGCTGATCGAGGCGGCCTGCACGCAGATCCACGAAGGCGTCACCTGCCTCGTGAAGGGGTCGCGTTCCTCCGGCATGGACCGGGTCGCGGCTGCAATGAAAACGTACGCTGAAGGAGCACCCCATGCTGCTTGAACTGGCGGAATGGATGGCTCGGCACTTCACGTCGCTTCATCTTTTCCAGTACATCACGTTCCGCGCGATCATGGCGGCGCTCACCGCGCTGTGCGTATCGCTGCTGCTCGGCCCGCTGCTCATCCGCAAGCTGGCTGCGCTGAAGGCCGGCCAGGTCGTGCGCAGCGACGGCCCGCAGACGCATCTGGCCAAGGCGGGCACGCCCACCATGGGCGGGCTGCTGATCATCTTCGCCGTCGCCGTCGCCACGCTCCTCTGGGCCGACCTCGGCAACCGCTATGTGTGGGTCGTCCTCGCCGTGACATTGCTGTTCGGCGTGATCGGCTTCTACGACGATTACCGCAAGCTGGTGCTCAAGGACAGCCGCGGCCTCGCCAGCCGCTGGAAGTATTTCTGGCAGTCGGTGTTCGGCCTGGGCGCGGCGGTGTTCCTCTACCAGACCCACCAGGTCCCCGCGGAAATCGCCCTCTACCTGCCGCTGTTCAAGCAGGTCGCCATTCCGCTCGGCATCTTCTTCGTGGTCATCGGCTACTTCATCATCGTCGGGTTCTCCAACGCGGTGAACCTGACCGACGGCCTCGACGGCCTGGCCATCATGCCGAGCGTGCTGGTATCCGGTGCGCTGGGTATCTTCGCGTACCTCGCCGGCAACAAGCTCTTCTCCGAATACCTGGGCATCCCCTCCATTCCCGGTGCAGGCGAACTGGCGATCTTCTGCAGCGCCCTCGCGGGCGCCGGCCTCGGCTTCCTCTGGTTCAACACGTACCCGGCCCAGGTGTTCATGGGCGACGTGGGCGCGCTCGCGATCGGCGCCGCGCTCGGCTGCGTCGCGCTGATCGTCCGCCAGGAAGTGGTGCTGCTGGTCATGGGCGGCGTGTTCGTCATGGAAACGGCCTCGGTGATGCTGCAGGTCGGCAGCTTCAAGCTGCGCGGCAAGCGCATCTTCCGCATGGCGCCGATCCATCACCACTTCGAGCTGAAGGGCTGGCCCGAGCCACGCGTCATCGTTCGTTTCTGGATCATCAGCGTCGTGCTGGTGCTCATTGGTCTTGCCACGTTGAAGGTGCGCTGAGAATCATGTTCGGCTTTGGCAAAAAGCAGGCGCAGCGCCGACAGGGTCCGCAGGGGAGCTTCGATCTCCCGTTGCTGCTCGCCGCCCTCGCGCTCGCCACCATCGGCGTGATCATGGTCACGTCCGCCTCCATCGCCGTGGCGGACGGTGCCCACCAGGGTGCGTTCTATTACCTCAAGCGCCATCTCGTCTTCCTCGTGCTCGGTGGCTGCCTGGCGGCCGCGGCCATGCGCACCGAACTGAAGGTGATGGAGAAGCACAGCTTCCTGCTGCTCCTGCTGGGCATCATCATGCTGCTCATGGTGTTCCTGCCCGTGTTCGGCATGCGCATCAACGGCGCGCGTCGCTGGGTGAACCTGCTGGTGACCAGCTTCCAGCCCGTGGAAGCGGTGAAGCTGATCCTGGTGGCCTACCTCGCCAGCTACCTCGTCCGCCACCGCGAAGGCGTCGAGTACGACCTCTTCGGCGTGGTGAAGCCGGTGGGCGTCGCGGGCTTCATCGTCCTGCTGCTGCTGGCCCAGCCCGACTTCGGCTCCGCCGCGCTCGTGGTGGTGACCACGGTGGGCATGGTCTGGCTGGCGGGTGCGCGCATGCGTAACCTGCTGGTACTCGCCACGCCGCTGGTACCTGCGCTGATCTACGCCGCGACGGCCGAGGATTACCGCATCAAGCGCCTCACCTCGTTCCTCGATCCCTGGAAGGATCCGTTCAACGACGGTTTCCAGCTTACGCAGGCGCTGATCGCCGTGGGTCGTGGCGAGTGGACGGGCGTCGGCCTCGGTTCGAGCGTGCAGAAGCTGTTCTACCTGCCCGAGGCACACACCGACTTCATCCTGGCGGTGCTCGCCGAAGAGCTCGGCCTCGCCGGCATCGTGCTCGTGATCTTCCTCTATGTCGTGCTGGTGGGGCGCGGCCTGTATCTCGGCCTGAAAGGCGTCGAACTCGGCCAGCGCTTTTCGGGCTACGTGGCGTACGGCATCTCGCTGATGATGGGCTTCCAGGCCATGGTCTCCATCGGCGTGAACCTGGGCGTCCTGCCGACCAAGGGCCTGACCCTTCCGCTGATCAGCTCCGGCGGCTCGTCGGTGCTGATGACCTGCGCCATGGTGGGCGTGCTGCTGCGCGCCACCTTCGAAATCAACCGCGCCGAAGATGCACGGCAGACGGCCGTCCGTCTTCCCGCGAATGCGGTGCCGAATGCCGCCATGGCACCGGGAGCCACTTCGTGAGCCGGCCCGTGCTGATCATGGCCGGTGGCACCGGTGGCCATATCTTCCCCGGCCTCGCCGTGGCCGACGAACTGCGTGCGCAGGGCGTGGCCGTATCGTGGCTCGGCGCGGAAGGTGGCATGGAGACGCGTGTCGTGCCGAAGCACGGCATCGAACTGCATACGATCGCCGTGGGCGGCCTGCGTGGCAAAGGCATGAAGGCGCGCCTGCTGGCACCGCTCATGCTGGCCGGCTCCCTCATGGCATCGCTTCGGTTGCTGCGCCGGCTGCGTCCATCGTGCGTGCTGTCGATGGGCGGCTACGTGGCCGGTCCGGCGGGTGTCGCGGCGCGTCTTGCCGGCATCCCGCTGGTCGTGCACGAGCAGAATGCCGTGGCCGGTTTTACCAATCGCAAGCTGGCTGCCTTTGCGAAGAAGGTGCTCACCGGGTTCCCGAACGTCCTGCCCGGCGGCGAGTGGGTCGGTAATCCGGTGCGCGCGGGCATCGCCTCGCTGCCGTCCCCGCAGGTGCGGATGAATGGTCGCGGCGGCAGGCCCCGCCTCCTCGTGCTTGGGGGAAGCCTCGGTGCGCGCACGCTGAACCTCGTGCTGCCGAAGGCGCTCGCCTGTATGCGCGACGACGCCGATCTTTCGTCGGTGGTGCCCGAGATCGTCCACCAGACGGGTGAGCGCGGTTACGACGAAGCACGCACGGCCTACGCCGATGCAGGCATCGCCGCGAACATCGTGCCCTTCATCGAAGACATGGCCGGTGCGTACGACTGGGCCGACATGGTCGTGTGCCGTGCCGGTGCGCTGACCGTCGCCGAGCTCTCCGCCGCCGGGCTGGAAGCACTGCTCGTGCCGTTCCCGCACGCCGTGGACGACCACCAGACGGTGAACGCTCAGGCGCTGGTGAAGGCCGGCGGTGCGCGGCTCGTCACGGACGCCAACCTCAACCTCGCTGAATCCGCCGAGGCACTGGCGGTCCTGCTGTACGACATGCTCGGCGATCGCCAGCACATCCTTTCCGCGGCCGAGGCGTCCCGTACGCTGGCCAAGCCCGACGCCGCAGCAACGATTGCACGTCACTGCATGGAGGTATCCGCATGACGCCCGGTCGTCTGCAAGCCCACGATGATTTCATGACCTCGTTCCGCCGCGTCCATTTCATCGGCGTGGGCGGCGTGGGCATGAGCGGCATCGCCGAAGTACTGAGCAACCTCGGCTACGCGGTGTCCGGCTCCGATCGCGCGCCGTCGCCCACCACCGAACGGCTTCGCACGCTCGGCGTGCAGGTGCACATCGGGCACGAGGCGTCGAACATCGACGGCGCCGATGTCATCGTGACCTCCAGTGCGATCCGCCAGGACAACCCGGAGCTCGTCGCCGCCCGCGCTGCGCGTACGCCGGTCATCCCGCGCGCCGAAATGCTGGGCGAGCTGATGCGTTTCCGTCGCGGTATCGCGATTGCCGGTACGCACGGCAAGACGACCACGACCAGCCTCGTGGCCAGCGTGCTGGCGGAAGCCAACTACGACCCGACCTTCGTGATCGGCGGCCAGCTCAACGCGGCCGGCGCGAATGCCCGGCTTGGCACGGGGCAGTACCTCGTCGCGGAGGCCGACGAGTCGGACGGCTCCTTCCTCATGCTGTCGCCCGTCATCGCCGTCGTCACGAACATCGACGCGGACCACCTCGAGAACTACCAGGGCGATTTCGCGCTGGTGAAGAAGGCGTTCGCCGATTTCCTGCACCGCCTGCCGTTCTACGGCCTGGCCGTGCTCTGCATCGACGACGAGGAAACGGCGAAACTCGCCGAAGACACCTCGCGCCGCCTGCTCACCTATGCCATCGACAATGCGGCGGCAGACGTCACCGCGTCGAACGTGCGCCAGGTCGGCTTCGAGATGCATTTCGAGCTGCACCTGCCTGGCATGGCAGACACCTTGCCGGTCACGCTGAACCTCCCGGGCCGGCATAACGTGCAGAACGCCCTCGCGGCGGCGGCGGTCGGCTGGCAGCTGGGCGTCGACGCCGAGGCCATCGGTCGCGCGCTGGCTCGCTTCGAGGGCGTCGGCCGTCGCTTCCATCGCCGCGGCGAAGTGGAACTGGATACCGGCCGTGCCCTCCTGGTGGACGACTACGGGCACCACCCGCGCGAACTCGCGGCCGTGTTTGCCGCCGCGCGCGGCGGCTGGGCCGAGCGTCGCCTGGTCGTGGCCTTCCAGCCGCATCGCTACAGCCGCACGCGTGACCTGCTCGACGACTTCGCCAACGTCCTTGCCGACGTCGACGTGCTGGTGCTGACCGAGGTCTACCCGGCCGGCGAAGCGCCGATCCCGGGTGCCGATGGCAAGGCGCTCGCGCGCGCCATCCGTGCGCGCGGCAAGACCGATCCGGTGCTGGTCGACCATCCGCGCGACCTGCGCGACATGCTGTCGGCGCTTGCGCGCGACGGTGACCTCATCATGCTGCTGGGCGCGGGAGACATCGGCGCCACGGCGGTAGAGCTGGGTAATGCCGGCCATCTCAGGACCCGAAAGTCATGAGCCACATGCGTTTTCCCCGTCTCGTCACTGACGCCGCCGATTTCGGTCGCGTGGCCGTGGTGCTGGGCGGCAATTCCGCCGAGCGCGAGGTCTCGCTCGATTCCGGTCGCGGCGTGCTGGAGGCACTGCGCTCGCTGGGCGTGGACGCACATCCGATCGATGGCATCCCCGCGCTCCTCGACGCCGTGCGTGCAGGGCATTTCGCGCGCGTGTTCAACATCCTCCATGGGGCAGGCGGCGAGAACGGCGAGCTGCAGGGCGCACTGCAGTCGCTTGGCGTGCCGTACACCGGTTCCGGTGTGCTGGGTTCCGCGCTCTCGCTGGACAAGGTGCGCGCCAAGCAGGTGTGGATCGCCCTCGGCCTGCCCACCCCGGCGTTCCGTGCACTGCCACGCGGCAGCGACGTCCATGCCGCGGCACGCGAGATCGGCTTCCCCCTCGTCGTGAAGCCCGCCTGGGAAGGCTCGAGTGTCGGCATCTCGCGCGTCTTCGACGAAGCCGGCCTCGATGCCGCCGTCGAGCTCGCGCGCCGTTATCCCGGCGACCTGCTGATGGAAACGCTCATCGAAGGCGACGGCAACGAGGGCGGCGAATACACGGTCGGCGTGCTGGGCCGCGACGTGCTGCCGACCATCAAGATCGTGCCGAAGGGCGAGTACTACGACTACAACGCGAAGTACGTCGCCGAAGATACCCAGTACATCGTGCCCGGGCTGGACGGGGAAGCCGAAGCCGCCATGCGCGCACTCGCGCTGCGGGCGTTCGATGCACTGGATTGTTTCGGCTGGGGCCGCGTCGACGTGATGCGTGACCGGCACGGAAAGAACTGGCTGCTGGAAGTGAATACGGCGCCGGGCATGACGTCGCATTCGCTGGTGCCGAAGGCGGCTGCCGTGGCCGGCCTCGATTACGCCGGCCTGTGCTGGCGCGTGCTGGAAACCTCCATGGAACGGGAGGGTGCCCGCGCATGAAGGGAGCCGCCGCCACGCGTCTGGTCGCCTGGGGAATCGCCATCACGCTGGTGGTGCTGCCCGTGGTCGGCGTGATGCAGGGCTGGTTCGCCGCCGGCCGCTGGCCGGTGACGCAACTCAAGGTCGAGGCGGAGTTCGCGCACGTCAGTGCCGAGCAGATCCGCAGCGCCGTGCTGCCTGGCCTGGGCAAGGGCTTCTTCGCCACTGACCTCGAAGGGGTGCGTCACGCCATCGGCGCACTGCCGTGGGTCGAGTCGGTGGAAGTGCGCAAGCGCTGGCCCGATACGCTCCTGGTACGCATCTACGAGCGGCAGCCTTTCGCACGCTGGAACGAAGATCGCCTGATCAGCCGCCAGGGCCTCGTCTTCGATGCCCCCGGTGCCGACCAGATGGGCGATCTCCCGCGACTGCGCGGCCCGGATTCGCGCCTCGCCGAAGTCGTCAGCTTCTATGCACAGGCACGCAAGTCGTTCGAGGGCAGGGCGCAGCTTTCCATCGTGGGCGTGTCGCTCAGTGACCGCGGAAGCTGGAGCGTGACCACGGACAGCGGTGCCGACATCGTGATCGGGGATCGTGACCAGGCAGACCGCCGCCTTGCCCGATTCCTCGATGTATACCCGCAACTCGTCGCGGGTCGTCATGGCGGTTTCGCCTATGCCGATCTTCGTTATACCAACGGATTCGCCATCCGGTGGCCGCAACCGGAAACGACGGCCACACCCAAGGTCGGAAGCTGAGCCTGAAAAACATGAGAAACAAAAACGACAAGCAGCTCGTGGTCGGCCTCGACATCGGAACGTCGAAGGTCGTCGCGATCGTGGGCGAATACGAACCCGGCGAACCGATCGAGATCATCGGCATCGGCACGCACGTGTCGCGCGGCATGAAGCGTGGCTCCGTGGTCGACATCGAATCCACCGTGCACTCGATCCAGCGCGCGGTGGAAGAAGCCGAACTGATGGCCGGCTGCGACATCCGCTCCGTCTATGCGTCGATCTCGGGCAGCCATCTGGAAACACGCAATTCCCACGGCACCGCGGCCATCCGCGACCGCGAGGTCATGGCAGCAGACCTCGAGCAGGTACTCGAGGCGGCCAGCGCCGTGGCGATCCCGGCCGATCGCAAGGTGCTCTACAAGGAGTCGCAGGAATACCGTATCGACGGCCAGGACGGCATTCGCCACCCGGTGGGCATGAGCGGCGTGCGGCTCGAGGCCAGCGTGCACCTGGTCACCGGCGCCGCGAGCGCCGTGCAGAACATCTCCAAGTGCATCCAGCGCTGCGGCCTGTCGGTCGACGAACTCGTGCCGGCCGCGGTGGCCAGTGCGAAGGCCGTGCTGACGGAAGACGAGCTCGAGCTGGGCGTCTGCCTCGTCGACATCGGCGCAGGCACGACGGACATCGCGATCTACACGCAGGGTTCCATCCGCTACACGAAGTCGTTGCCGGTCGGCGGCGACCAGGTAACGAACGACATCGCGTATGGCGTGCACACACCAACTGCTCACGCGGAAGAGATCAAAATCAAATACGCGTGTGCGCTTGCCCAGCTCGCGCATGCGGAAGAGACGATCCAGGTGCCGAGCGTCGGCGACCGCCCGCCGCGTCGACTTGCACGGCAGGCACTCGCGCAGTCGGTGCAGGCACGTTACGAAGAGATTTTCGAGATGGTGCAGGACGAACTGCGTCGCTCGGGTTACGAGAGCCTGGTGGCAGCAGGCATCGTGCTGACGGGCGGTGCCTCGCGCATGGAAGGTGCGCTCGAACTGGCGGAGGAAATCTTCCACAAGATGGTTCGCGTCGGGGTGCCACAGCACGTATCGGGCCTGGGCGACGTGGTGTCGACCGAACTGCATTCGACCGGCGTGGGCCTGCTGTTGCATGGCTCGCGGTCGACCGGCGGTTCGAGGCATGTCACGTCGGCCGCCGGCAACGTCGGCAGCGTCGTCGAGAAATTCCGTAGCTGGTTCACGAAAAACTTCTGACAGGTTTTGTTTAGGAAAGTCGGGGCCCGATGGAAGGGGGGCGCCGGGGCAAGAGGATGGCCCGCAACCCATGGCCGACAGGAGTCGGACACGGGACACAAACCAAAATAACTAAAAGTTCTGCGGAGGACGGGAAATGTTTGAACTCATCGAAAAGCTGGCACCGAACGCGGTCATCAAGGTCATCGGCGTGGGCGGCGGCGGCGGTAACGCCGTGGCGCACATGGTCAACTCCAACATCGAAGGCGTCGAGTTCGTCGTCGCCAACACCGACGCGCAGGCCATGAAGAGCTGCGGCTCGCGCACGCACCTGCAGCTTGGTGGCAATGTCACGAAGGGCCTCGGCGCAGGCGCCAATCCGGAAGTCGGCCGCCAGGCCGCGCTGGAAGATCGCGAGCGCATCGAGGAAATGCTCGAAGGCGCCGACATGGTGTTCATCACCGCGGGCATGGGTGGCGGCACGGGTACCGGCGCGGCACCGGTGGTGGCACAGCTCGCGAAAGAGAAGGGCATCCTGACCGTCGCGGTCGTGACCAAGCCGTTCCCGTTCGAAGGCCGTCGCCGCATGCAGGTCGCGCTGAAGGGCATCGAAGATCTTTCGCAGCACGTGGATTCGCTGATCACGGTGCCGAACGAGAAGCTGCTGTCGGTGCTGGGTCGTGAAGTCACCCTGCTCAACGCGTTCAAGGCGGCCAACGACGTGCTCCAGGGCGCTGTCCAGGGTATCGCCGACCTGATCACCGCCCCCGGCCTGATCAACGTCGACTTTGCCGACGTGCGCACCGTCATGAGCGAGATGGGCATGGCCATGATGGGTTCGGGCACGGCTCGCGGCGACGATCGCGCGCAGGCTGCCGCCGAAGCGGCCATCAACAACCCGCTGCTCGAAGACGTGAACCTCGCCGGCGCCTGCGGCATCCTGGTGAACGTCACCGCCGGTCCGAACCTGACCATGCGCGAGTTCGACGAGATCGGCCGCGTCATCCACGACTTCGCTTCGGAAGACGCGACCGTGGTCATCGGTACCTCGCTCGATCCCGAGATGCAGGACGACGTGCGCGTGACGGTGGTGGCTACCGGCCTCAACCGCGCCAATGCCGCCGTCAAGCAGCCGGTGCGCCAGCCGGTGCAGCAGCAGGTCGAAATGCGCCAGCGTCCGCGTCCCGTCGTGCTGCGTACCGGCACGGGCAACGAAGTCGTCGATTACGCGCAGACCGAAGTCACCACCTCGGTCCGTTCGGAGCCGGCACAGCCGCAGAAGTCCGCCGAGCCGACGATTGACTACCTCGACATTCCTGCGTTCCTGCGTCGCCAGGCCGACTAAGAACGGCTTTGCCAACGAAGGCACGTTAAGGAAAGCGTGAGGACGGCCCTGCACGATGCCGGGCCTCCCGACCCTCCGCCGCCGTCTCCCGTCCGGGCGGCGGAGGGTCGCCGCTTTGAGAAAATGGGCCGGGATATTTTCTAAGTGGTTGATTTTTCGATTGTCCATTCACCCGTAGCGAATGAGAATGACTCGCAGCTGATGCTGAAGGGACCGTGAAGCCGGGATCGCCGGGGCCTCCCCGTCTCTCCTGATCGAGGTTAAGACTGTGTTAGCATTTCTGCTACTTCAGGCTGCTGCCAACAAGGTTTAGCCCATCATGATCAAGCAGCGCACGCTCAAGAACATCATTCGCGCCACCGGCGTCGGCCTCCATACCGGCGACAAGGTGTACATGACGCTTCGGCCGGCAGCGCCGAACACAGGCATCGTGTTCCGCCGCACCGACCTCAATCCGCCGATCGAGCTGCACTCGCGTCCCGAGAATGTGGGCGATACCCGCCTGTCCACCACCCTGATCAACGGCGACGTCCGCGTGTCCACGGTGGAGCACCTGCTCTCGGCCATGGCGGGCCTGGGCATCGACAATGCCTACGTCGATCTGTCCGCCCCCGAAGTTCCCATCATGGACGGCAGCGCCGGTCCGTTCGTATTCCTCATCCAGTCCGCTGGCATCGAGGAGCAGGAAGCCGCCAAGCGCTTCGTCCGCATCAAGAAGCCCGTCATCGTGCAGGACGGCGACAAATGGGCGAAGCTCGAGCCGTTCGACGGCTTCAAGGTGGGTTTCTCCGTCGAGTTCGACCACCCCCTTTTCAACAAGCGTAACTCGCAGGCCGAGATGGATTTCTCGACCACCTCCTTCGTCAAGGAAGTGAGCCGCGCCCGCACGTTCGGTTTCATGCGCGACATCGAAATGCTTCGTGAGCGGAACCTCACGCTGGGCGGTTCGATGGATAACGCCGTGGTGCTCGACGACTACCGCGTCCTGAACGAAGACGGCCTCCGTTACGACAACGAGTTCGTGAAGCACAAGATCCTCGACGCCATCGGCGACATCTACATGCTCGGCCACAGCCTCATCGGCGCGTACTCCGCGCATAAGTCCGGCCATGAGCTCAACAACAAGCTGCTCCGCAGCCTGCTGGCCGACGCGACCGCGTGGGAAGAAGTCAGCTTCAAGGATCCGGCCAAGGCCCCGATCTCGTACGCCCAGCCCGCGCACGCATTGTAAAAGCGCGCCCCGCGCGCTCCTGGTAACCCATATGGAGGAGCGCGCCCCGCGCGCGACCGCTCCTCGCGAAACGCTGTCGCGCGCAGGCGCGCTCCTACGAATCGGCCTATCCCTCGATCGGGTACCAATTCGCCCGATCCCCTTATCGGGGTTCGAAGTCGCCCGATCCCCTTATCGGTGTACGAATTCGCCCAAGCGCCTGATCAGGGCTCCTGGCCTCTAATCGGGGTCGTCGGCCTTCGACGCCAGGTTGATGAACATCTCCCTTATCCCCGGATCGGACACCGTCGCCGCCACGGCCCTCAGGTGTCGCGCCGCCGTGTGCGATAGCGGCCGGTGGCGGTCCGGGACGACCTCGACCGGCGGCAGCGGCGCCACCTTCACGGCCACCGCCGTCGCGTTCGTCCCGAGCATGCGGGCCGCTTCCAGTATCTGCGTCTGGTACATGCGTACCCGGGAGGCCCACGCCGAGGACGGCGCGAGGAACACCAGGCGGCCTTCACGCAGGTCGGCGAACCGGATCTGGTCGCGCAGGGCGACCGGCAGCGCCGCCCGCAGCGCCTGGTCGAGCTGCGACAGTTCGCGCGACCGCTGGGCGAGGGACGCGACCGGGCCGAACTCATGGATGGACTTGAGTCCGCGCGTCGAGCGTCTGGAAGGCGGCTGGGGTGGCATGAGCCGGGCGGCGGATTCGGGTCGGAGAGGCCCCGATCATACTCGGGTCTGGCCTACACCCATGATCTGGCTCGCGAAGGCTTGAATCCGGCGGGCGCCGACGCCACCCCGAGGAAAGCCCGGGACACCCGTAGTATGATCGTCCCTTCGTGCCAGTCGGCTTCACGCCGTCCGGCAGCCCTTTTCGTTCCAGATCCGGATGATCGATGTTCAATCGTGCCCTGACGAGTATTTTCGGCAGCCGCAATGAGCGGGTGCTGCGTGACCTTTCCAAGTCGGTCAAGCGCATCAACGCCCTGGAGTCGGAATTCGAAGCACTTTCCGACGACGCGCTGCGTGCCAAGACCGATGAGTTCCGCCAGCGCCTTGCCGGCGGCGAGACCCTCGACAAGCTGCTTCCCGAGGCATTTGCCACCACGCGCGAAGCCGCGAGGCGCGTGCTCGGCATGCGCCACTACGACGTGCAGATGATCGGCGGCATGGTGCTGCATTCGGGCCGTATCGCCGAGATGCGCACGGGTGAAGGCAAGACGCTGGTCGGCACGCTGCCCGTGTACCTCAACGCCCTGGAAGGCAAGGGTGTGCACGTCGTTACCGTGAACGACTATCTCGCCCGCCGCGATTCGGCGCAGATGGGCAAGCTGTACAACTTCCTCGGTCTCTCCGTCGGTGTCGTCTACCCGGGCATGGATCACGCCGACAAGCGCAGCGCCTACCAGGCGGATATCACGTACGGCACCAACAACGAGTTCGGCTTCGATTACCTGCGCGACAACATGGCGCTCAGCAAGGAGCAGCGCAACCAGCGCGGCCTGCACTACGCCATCGTCGACGAAGTGGATTCGATCCTCATCGATGAAGCCCGTACGCCGCTGATCATCTCCGGGCCTGCCGAAGACTCCCCGCAGCTCTACATCGCGGTGAACAGGGTCGTTCCCCATCTTACCCGCCAGGAGAAGGAAGACGGCGCCGGCGATTATTTCGTCGACGAGAAGGGCAAGCAGGTGCACATGTCCGAAGAGGGCATGGAGCACGCCGAGCAGCTGCTGCGCGAGGCCGGCGTCATCGAGGCCGAGAGCGGCCTGTACGACTCGAAGAACCTCGCGGTCGTGCACCACCTCAATGCCGCGCTGCGTGGTAATGCCCTCTACCAGCGCGACGTCGATTACATCGTCCGCGATGGCGAGGTCATCATCGTCGACGAGTTCACCGGTCGTACGCTCGCGGGTCGTCGCTGGTCCGACGGCCTGCACCAGGCGGTCGAGGCGAAGGAAGGCGTGCCCATCCAGCGCGAGAACCAGACGCTGGCCACGGTCACCTTCCAGAACCTGTTCCGCATGTACAAGAAGCTGTCCGGCATGACCGGTACGGCGGATACGGAAGCCTACGAGTTCCAGACCGTCTACGGTCTCGAGGTCGTCGTCATCCCCACGCACAAGCCGATGGTGCGCGTGGACAACCCCGACTCCGTATTCCTCGGCCCTGAGGCCAAGTACAAGGCGGTCATCGCCGACATCAAGGCGTGCCATGAGCGCGGGCAGCCGGTGCTCGTGGGTACGGCATCCATCGACGTGTCGGAGCTCGTCTCCGGGCTGCTGACGAAGGAAGGTATCCGCCACGAGGTGCTCAACGCCAAGCAGCACGAGCGCGAGGCCCACATCATCGCGCAGGCCGGCGCGGCCGGTTCCGTCACCATCGCCACGAACATGGCGGGTCGCGGCACGGATATCGTGCTCGGCGGCAGCCTCGAGGCCGATCTCGCCGCACTGCCCGAGACCGCGTCGGACGCCGACCGCAAGAAGGTCCGCGACGACTGGAAGGAACGCCATGACAAGGTGCTGGCCGCTGGCGGCCTGCACATCATCGGTACGGAGCGTCACGAGTCGCGCCGCATCGATAACCAGCTGCGTGGTCGTTCCGGCCGCCAGGGTGATCCGGGCTCGTCCCGCTTCTACCTGTCGCTGCAGGACAACCTCATGCGTATCTTCGGCGGCGAGCGCATCGGCCGCTGGATGCAGATGTTCGGCATGAAGGAAGACGAGGCACTGGAAGACCGCCTCATCTCGCGTCAGATCGAGAAGGTGCAGCGCAAGGTCGAGCAGCACAACTTCGACATCCGCAAGAACCTCCTCGACTTCGACGACGTGGCCAACGACCAGCGCAAGGTCATCTACGCGCAGCGCGACGAACTGCTCGAAGCCGAAGACATCTCGGAGATGACCGGCGACATCCGCCAGGACGTGGTGGTCAGCCTCGTGCGGAAGTACGTGCCGGCCGAAAGCATCGACGACCAGTGGGATATCGCTTCCCTCGATCGTGAGCTGGCGAGCGAACTCAACCTGCGGATGGATCTCCCGCAGTGGCTCGAAACCCAGAAGGACGTCGATGCCGATCGCATCCTCGACCACGTGCGCGAGTCGGTTGACGCGCTGTTCGCGGAGAAGGAGGCCCAGGTCGGTGCCGAGACCATGCGGTCGCTCGAGAAGCACGTCATGCTCTCGGTCGTCGACAACGCATGGAAGGAGCACCTCGCCAGCATGGACTACCTCCGCCAGGGCATTTACCTGCGTGGTTACGCGCAGAAGCAGCCCAAGCAGGAGTTCAAGCGCGAGTCGTTCGAACTGTTCTCGGAAATGCTCGACCGGATCAAGAGCGAAGTGGTGCAGATGCTCGCCCGCATCCGTATCCGCAGCGAAGACGAGGTCGTGGCCATGGAGGCCGAGCAGCAGCGTGTCGCCGAACAGCAGCCCCTGCAGTTCCAGCATGCCGACGCGCAGGCTGCCGGCCTCGGCGAAACCGCAGCGGCCGAGCCGTCCTTCCAGCCGGTGGTCAGCGAGGGTCCGAAAGTGGGCCGCAACGACCCATGCCCTTGCGGGTCAGGCAAAAAGTACAAGCACTGCCACGGTCAGCTGACCTGACGAAAAAACCCGCCGGCGACGGCGGGTTTTTTTTTGGATGGCGCCGCGTCAGTCGCCGCCGCCTTTAGGCTTGTGACGGTGAGGCTCCGCCTGCACGGTGATATATTCCGGCTCGGGAGTATCGAGCCGCAGTGCGGTCAGCTGGCCGCCCCAGACGCAGCCCGTGTCGATGCAGTACACGCCAAGGCCCGCGAACCGGCCGAGAGCCGACCAGTGGCCGCAGACGATCTTCGTCTCGCGCCGGCGCATGCCCGGTACCTCGAACCAGGGATACATGCCGGGCTTCTGGGACCCGGGCGTGCCCTTGCCTTCGAAATCGATTCGGCCGCTGACGTCGCAGTAGCGCATGCGCGTGAGCGTGTTGATCGTGGCGCGGTGGCGCTCCACGCCCTGCAGCCGGTTGTTCCAGCCGGGCGGCCGGTTACCGAACAGGTTTTTCAGCAGGCGCTGGTGTCGCGGACCGCCGAGCTCGCGTTCCACTTCAAGGGCGGCACGCTGTGCCTGGCGGAGTGTCCAGCTGGGCGCCATGCCTGCGTGGATCATGGTCCAGCCGAGTTCTTCGTCGTGGTGCAGCAGCTTCTGGGTACGCATCCATTCCATCAGGACCGGCGCGTCATCGGCGAAGAGGACCTCGCGCAGCTCGGCATTCACCCGCAGCTGCGCGTCTTCGCGCCGCTGGCCAATGGCGAGCAGCGAAAGGTCGTGGTTGCCCAGCGTCACGATGCTGCTGTCGCGTAGCGAATGAATGAGCCGCAGCGTGGCGAGTGACTCACCGCCGCGGTTGATCAGGTCGCCACAGAACCACAGCTTGTCGGTGGCCGGGTCGAAACGGATTTTCTCCAGCAGGCGCTGGAGTTCGGGGTAGCAACCCTGGACGTCGCCGATTGCATAGACGGCCATCAGTCCTGTCGCTCCATCGCGCCGTTACCGGCATGCACGCTTTCCATGGTTACGATCCTAGTGGAGCGTGCGGGGGATCGAAAGCACGAAAGCAGGGATGGCCGTATCGAAGGTCGTGCCGTCGTCGGCCACCATGCGATAACTGCCTTCCATCGTGCCGACCGACGTCTCCAGTACGGCCCCGGAGGTGTATTCGAAGGAGTCGCCGGGGCGCATCCACGGCTGCTCGCCGACCACGCCGTCGCCGCGCACTTCCTCGACCTTGCCGTTCGCATCGGTGATGAGCCAGTGTCGCGTGAGGAGCTGGGCGCCGGTCTCGCTCGCATTGCGCAGTGTGATCGTATAAGCGAACACATAGCGGTTGTCCCCGGGCTGGGACTGATCGGGAACGAAGCGGGTTTCGACCTCCACGTCGATCGTGTAGGGGGATTTAGAATTCATGGAGGGATTGTCGGGGACAGGAAGAGGGCGGGCAAGTATGCCCGCTTCCTGGTTCACATCGCGTTGGCGAGTTTCACGAAGTCGCGGGGTGGCAGTGTCTCGGCGCGCGCACGGGGATCGATGTCGAGGCTGCGGATCGTGGCCTCGTCGACCAGCCCCTTAAGGGTGTTCGAAAGCGTCTTGCGGCGCATGGCGAACGCGGCCTTGACCACCTTGTGTATGTTGGCCGGGTCGCCCACGGGGAGCTCTTCCGCCGACAGCGGTACCAGCCGCACGACCGCTGAATCGACCTTGGGCGGCGGGCGGAACGCGCCGGGGGGCACCGTGAACAGCGGGGTGACCTTGCACGCCAGCTGCAGCATGACGCTGAGTCGTCCGTACACCTTGCTGCCGGGCTCCGCGGCCATGCGGTCCACGACTTCCTTCTGGAGCATGAAATGCATGTCCTGGATGGCGGCGGCGTGGTCCACGCAATGGAACAGGATCGGGCTGGAGATGTAATAGGGCAGGTTACCCGCGATGCGCAGGCGCTCGGCCCCGAGTTCGCGAGCCAGTGCCGAGAAATCGACCTTCAGCACGTCGGAGTGGACGATGCGCAGTTCGCCGACCGGCCCTGCGCGCTCCTGCAGCCCGGGAATGAGGTCGGTATCCAGCTCGATGGCCGTCATGCGCCGTGCCACGGCGAGCAGGGGCAGCGTCATGGCGCCTTCGCCGGGGCCGATCTCGACCACGGTGTCGCCGTCCTTCGGCGAAATGGAGGAAACGATGCGGTCGATATAGCGCCGGTCGGCGAGGAAGTGCTGGCCGAAGCTCTTTTTGGGACGTGCGTTCATGGCGTAGCCCGTTGCCGGGTGAGTTCAATGGCGAGTCGCGTCGCGGCGAACAGGCTGGACGGGTCGGCGCGGCCGGTGCCGGCGAGGTCCAGTGCCGTGCCGTGGTCGACGGACGTACGGATGTAGGGTAGCCCGAGGGTGACATTGACCGTGCGGTCGAACGCCTCGCTCTTGAGCACCGGGAGCGCCTGGTCGTGGTACATCGCCAGCACCGCGTCGTAATGCGGCCGCATGGCCGGCACGAAGGCGGTGTCGGCAGGCAGGGGGCCGATCAGGGTCATGCCCCCGACGCGCAGCCGGTCGAGCAACGGAATGATGGTGTCCAGTTCCTCGCGACCCATGTGGCCGTCTTCCCCGGCGTGGGGGTTCAGGCCAAGCACGGCGATCCGCGGCTGCCGAAGGCCGAACAGCCGCTTCAGGGAAGCCTCGACGATGCCGAGGGTGCGTTCCAGCAGGGCCGGCGTGATGGCTGCCGGCACGGCGGCAAGGGGAAGATGGGTCGTGGCGAGGGTGACGCGCAGCTCGGGGCTGGCCAGCATCATGACGACCTCGGCCCCGGCGCGTCCGGCGAAGAATTCGGTGTGGCCGCTGAAGGGGATGCCGGCGTCATTGATGCTGGACTTCTGCACGGGGCCCGTGACCACGGCATCGAAATCGCCCGACATGCAGCCATCGGCGGCGAGTGCGAGCATGGCGAGCACATGGACCGCATTCCTGGGATCGGGGTGCCCGGGATGCTCGGGTGCCCCCAGCGGCACATGGCGAATGCGCACCTGACCGGGCTCGCGATGCGTCAGCGGCTCGCCGGTATCGTCGGTGATGTCGAGGGAGAGGCCGCAGGCCGTCGCGGCCCGCTTGAGGAGGTCGCGGTCGGTGACCGCGACGAGGTCGGCAGCGAGATCGCTGGCGGCCAGGCGTGCGACAAGCTCCGGGCCCACCCCGGCAGGCTCACCGGCAGTAACGGCGAGCCGTGGCAGGGGGGTCGGAGTCATCGTCGGGTTACGGCGTCGCCGACGCCTGCGTGTCGGCCGGATCCTTGAGTTCCGGCACGCGGATATCCACGAACGAGGTGGAGCGCAGCTCGCGCAGGTAATCCTCGTACGCCTGGTCGGCCTTCCGGTTGCCGATGGCCTGGCGGGCCTGGTCACGCTGCAGCTGGTCGGTGAGATCGCTCTGGCGCGAGCCGAGACGCTGGAGGACGATCCAGCCGGCATCCGTCTGGATCGGATGCGACACTTCGTTGTCTTTCAGCTGGTCGATCTGCGCGCCGATCGCCTGGCCCCAGGCATCTTTCGCAAACCAGCCCATGTCGCCACCGTTGTTCGCCGTGGTGTTGTCTTTCGACTCGTCCTTGGCCAGCTTGCTGAAATCTTCCTTCTTGTCGACCAGGCGCGTGTAGAGATCCTGCGCCTTCTTCTCTGCCTGCTCCGGGGTAACGATCTCGGACGGCTTGATGAGGATCTGGCGGGCATGGAACTCGGTGACGATCTGGCGGCCCGGCTGGCGGGTCTCCATCAGCTTCAGGATATGGAAGCCGGTGGGGCCCTTCAGCGCAGCCGTGGTTTCGCCAGCCTTGAGTGCGCCGACGGTATCGGCGAACTGCGGCGGAATTTCGTCCAGTCGGCGCCAGCCGAGGTCACCGCCGTCGAGCGCGTCGGGCGCATCGGAGTAACGGATGGCCGCGGCGTTGAAGTCCATGCCGCCCTTGATCGCCTTCATGGCCTCGTCGGCCTTCGTCTGCGCCGCGGCGATGTCGCTGGCGCTGGCGTCGGCCGGGGTGCTGATCTGGATGTGCGCGAGGTGGATCTCGCCGGCCTTGTACGTCGGGCTGGCCAGCAGGTTGTTCACTTCGGCGTCGGTCACCGTGACCTGGTCGCGCACGACGCTCTCGTGCAGCTTCTGCGCGATGATCTGGTCGGACAGCTGCTGGCGGAACGCCGCGTAGCCGGTGCCGTCCTGCTCGACGGCAGCACGGAGCTGGTCGAGCGACATCTTGTTCTGCTGCGCGATGTTGCCGGCGGCCTGGTCGATGTCCTGGTCGGACACGTGGATGTTCTGGTCGTTCGCGCGCTGGACCTGCAGCTTCATGAGCACGAGGCGGTCGAGCACCTGGCGGGCCAGGACGTCTTTCGGCGGCAGCTGGCCCGGATTCGCGGCGTATTGCTTGACGATGGCGGTGATCGCCGTGTCGAGCTCGCTCTGCAGGATGACGTCTTCCTCCACCACCGCGACGATGCGATCGAGCGAGCCGTTGCCTACGGTCATGTTGCCTGGCTGGGGCTGCGCCGAAGGCATCAGCTGCGCATGGGCGGAAGGCATGGCCACCATCAGGGAGGCGGCCAGCAGGGAATACGCGAGGATCTGCTTCATCGAATAGGGAGCCCGGGGCTCTTGCCCCACTTATTGATAGCCAAGGATAGCACGCCGCAGATAGTCGCCAGAGGCCGGGTTCAGTGAGCCCAAGCCCTTGAATTCCACCTCGAACATCAGTGCATTGGTGGTGGTCCGGGTGTAGTCGGCGACATAGTGGCGGCCCAGTACACGGAGCGCGACGCAGCAGCTGTCGTACTCGACGCCTGCCACGGCTTCGAGGGTCCGGTGCGAGAACGCGAACGTGTTCGTGCCGAGGTAACCGACGGGCAGGATGTCGCGGCGGGCGAATACCCAGCGACCCAGCGCCCTCCAGCGTTCCGACACGGGAAAGACCACGGATGTGTCGAATTGTTCCATCACGTTGCGGCGATAGCGGTACGAGAAGTTGAAGACACCGTCGCCCTTGATCCGGCGCTGGAGCTGCACCGTGGCGAGGTCGGTGTCGCGGCCCTGGTACTGGACCTGTCCCTGGTTGTCGGGGTAGGGATCCTGCTTGTTGTTCGGGTTCCACTGGTACGAGCTGTTCAGGCGCCACTTGTCCGTGAACTGGATACCCACCTGGGCGACATAGTCGGACCGGCTGTAGTCGGTCTGCGGCACGCCGGGCATCTGTACTTTCTGGTCGCTGAAGTACTTGATCTGGCCCAGGCTCGCCGAGAAGCGCTCGATACCGCTGTCGTCGAGCAGCCGGGTGGTGAGGGCCGCGGTCAGGTTGTTGGCGTCCATCTGGCGGTCGGCGCCCGAGAAGCGGTTCGTCGAGAACAGCTGCCAGAAGTCGAACGTCATCTCGTTGGTATCGAACGCGGGCAGGTTGTTCTGGTTCCGGTACGGCACGTACAGGTAGTACAGGCGCGGCTCGAGGGTCTGCGTGTAATTCGTGCCGAACAGGCTGGTCTGCTTGTCGAAGATCAGCCCGGCGTCGACGCTGGTGATCGGTACCGAGCGCGACGGATCCTGCTTGGTGTAAAGCTGGCTTCCGAGGCCGCCATTCTGGTAGTTGTCGTAGTCGGACGCGAGGTGGTAGCCCGTGTAGCGGTACTCGAAGCGCGGACGAACGAACCAGGCGGCACCGGAGAAGTCGGCGGACAGGAACGGGACGAGATCGACGCGGTCGCCATCGATCTGGGTGGGCTGCGGGTCGACCTTGTGGAACCTGACGGCTTCCGAATCGATGCCGGCATCCAGCCAGCTCAGCACCGGCGCGTCGTAGTTGAACGTCGCGCGGGGCAGCCGCTGGTAGGGCTCCACGTAATTCGGCAGGCCGGCGTCCACGTTCTGGTAGTCGTCGGCGCCGATGCTGGCCGACCAGTACTTGCCGCCCTTCGTCACGTAGACGCTGGACGTGAGGATGCCCACCGCCGAGGTGTACAGGTCATTGCTGAAGTCGCGGAAATACTGGTTGTCGGACGCGTGGTTGATGTTCGCGCTCAGGTTGAAGCCGGCGCCGAGGTTCGTGTTGTTGATCACCTGCACGAAGTAGCGCTGCTTCGACCCGTCGCGGTCGCTGGTGCCGCTTTCGTCCTGGTCCGGGCCCTTGTCGTGCGCCATGTACGAGACGTCGAACGTGCCGCTCGACCTCGGCACCATGTAGCGGAACTCGGCGCCCATCATGAAGCCACGGTCCGAGTAGTAGCCCGGGGTCACGGTGGCGTCGTAGTTGGGCGCGAGGTTGAAGTAGTACGGCAGGTTCAGGAAGAGGCCGGAGCGGCTGCTCGCGCCGAAGGTCGGGTAGAGGAAGCCACTCTTGCGCCGGTCGTCGAGCGGGAACGACATGTAGGGAACCCACAGCACCGGCACGTTCTTGACGCGCATGGTGGCGCTCTGCGCCACGCCCACGCCCGTCTCCTTGTTGAGGTTGATGGTCTTGGCGCGGAATTCCCAGAAATGGTTGCCCACGTCGCAGGTGGAGTACGTGGCCATGGCGAAGCGGTCGTGCTGCGGATCGAGGATCTTCGCGTGGGCGGCGATACCGTTGCCGCGCGTCTGCAGCATCTGGTAATTGACCGTGTAGGCATCACCCTGGTTCGGCGTGGTCGTGCCCGTCATGTGGTCGGCGGCCACCAGCATGCCGGCTTCCTGGTAGCGCACGTTGCCGTGGGCTTCATACGCCGTGGAATCGGCGTTGTAGGTCACGTCATTGGCACGCATGACCTGGTCGGCGCGCTCGAGACGGACACCGCCGGTCATGTGGTAGACGTTCGTCTCGGGGCTTTCGACCTTGACGCCACTGGTGTTGCCGTCGTCGATACCCGAGTGGACATCCGTGACCGCCGTGGCACGCAGGCTCGAGTCCTTCGTGATCTGCGGCTCGTAGAAGTCGAGCATCGCGTTCGGACGGCACAGCGCGTAGCTGACCGGGCGCGGCGGGCAGATGAACGAGCCGAGTGCGCAGGTTTCCGCAGCCACCGGCGCGACGGCCGTGGTGGTGCTTTGCGTGGGGCCGCTCTGTGCCTGGGCGTTCCAGGCGGGGCCACATACGATGAGGGCAACGGCGGTCGCCAGCAGGCGGCGTCTGGGCAGGATGCGTGGCGTCACAGGTTCGGTCTTATCCGTTCGAAAGGCGGCCAACTTAGCAGAATCGCCTGCCCCACAGCACGATGACACATCACCCATGACCCTTGACCCCCTGGAAGGCGCGGCGTCAATCGCCGTGCCTGCATGGCGCAGCTTACACCGGCTGGCTCAGCCTCGCGGGCGCCGCTCGTGCTGCCAGACCACTTCACCGTGGCCACTGGCGCGTGCGAGGACGCGGGCCATGACGAACAACAGGTCGGACAGCCGGTTGAGATAACGCATGGCTTCCGGACGGATCGTCTCCTCGCGGCCGAGCGCGACGACGTCGCGTTCGGCGCGCCGGCAGATCGTCCGCGCGAGGTGGCATGACGCGGCGGCCATCCCGCCGCCCGGCAGGATGAAATCCTTCAGTGCCGGCAGGTCGGCATTGAAACCGTCCAGCACGTGTTCCAGCCGGTCGATGTCGGCGGGCTGGATCATGGCCATGCCGGGGATACAGAGCTCGCCGCCCAGGTCGAACAGCTCGTGCTGGATCTGGACCAGGGCGTCGCGTACCGCCGCGTCGATGCCCTCGCAGGCCAGCGTCATCCCGATGGCGCTGTTGAGCTCGTCGACCGTGCCGTAGGCCGTGACCCGCAGCGAATCCTTGGCGGTGCGGCTGCCGTCGCCGAGGCCGGTGGTGCCGTCGTCGCCGGTGCGCGTATAGATCTTCGAAAGTCGGTTTCCCATGGCGGCATTCTAGCCGTGGCCCGGCCCCGCGAGGGTATGATCCCGGGATGAGCGCTTCCCAACCTATCCTCATTGTCGGCGGCGGCCTGGTCGGCGCCAGTCTTGCCATCGCCCTCGACGACGCGGGCGTGCCCGCTACGCTCGTCGAAGCCGCCGCGCCGCGCGTGGACGACCAGCCCAGCTACGACGAGCGCAACCTGGCCCTGGCCCGGGCGACCGTGAACGGACTCGAGGCCATCGGCGTCTGGCCGTTCGCGCGCGACCGCGCCACGCCGATCACCCGGATCCATACCAGCCGTGCCGGCGACTTCGGCAGCGTCCGCATGGATGCCGCCAGCGAGGGCGTCGACGCACTGGGCTGGACCTTGCCCGCCCGCGAACTGGGCGCCGCGTTGCTGCAGCGCCTCGACCGCTGCAGGCACCTGACCCGGCTCGCGCCGGCGCGCGTCGAGTCCATCGAGCGTCAGTCCGGCGGCTGGTCCGTCACGGTCGACGTCGGCGGCGAGGCGAGGCGCATCGACACGCCCCTGCTGGTCGGCGCCGACGGCACGCTGTCCGGCGTACGGGCGCAGGCCGGCATCGGCGTGCGCGAACACGATTACCGCCAGGCGCTGTTCGTCAGCACCATGACCCCGGGCAAGGATCCGGCGGGGCGGGCCTACGAGCGCTTCACCGACCAGGGGCCGGTGGCGGTGCTGCCCCTGGCCGGCGGCCGCGTGGGCGTGGTCCTGACCGTCGATGCCACGCGCGTCGACGAGGTCGCGGCGATGGACGATGCGACCTTCGCCGCCTTCGCCCAGGAACGTTTCGGGTGGCGGCTGGGTCGCCTTGCCCGGCCCGGCAAGCGGTCGCCTTACGCCATCCGTCGCGTGGCCGCCGAGGCCGTGATCGCCGATCGTCTCGTTCTCGTCGGTAACGCCGCCCAGACGGTCCATCCCATCGGCGCGCAGGGATTCAACCTCGGGCTCCGCGACGCACTGACCCTCGCCGAGCTGGTCAGTGGGGCCGCCGACCCCGGCGCCGCATCGCTGCTCGCCACCTATGCCGCGCGCCGCGCGCCCGACCGCGAGGGCACGATGGCCATGAGCCACGGGCTGGTGCAGCTGGCGTGCCTCGAGCAACCCTTCCTTGGGCCGCTCCGATCCCTGGCCATGCTGGCGCTCGATCGCGTGCCGCCGCTGCGCCATGCACTCAGCCGCCGCGGCATGGGGTTCCGTGCCAATGCGCCGTTCGCCATCAGGGAGAAGACGCCGTGACCGACGCATGGGTCAGCTCGACACCGCGCCGTCGCGGCGGCCCGCTTGACGTCGCCGTCGTCGGTGGCGGCATGGTGGGCGCGGCCGCGGCGCTGGCACTGGCGAAGGCCGGCTTCTCGGTCGCGCTGGTGGATGCCCGCGAGCCCGCGCCCTGGAGCGCGGTCGACGACGTCGACCTGCGCGTCGTGGGCCTCGCACCGTCATCTGTTCGCCTGCTCGACCAGCTGGGCGTGTGGGCGGCGATCCGTGGCGCGCGCGCGTCCGCTTATGACCGCATGGTGGTATGGGATGCGGAAAATGGCGCTACCCTCCGTTTCGATGCCGCCGACGAGGGGCGCGATGTCCTCGGTTATATCGTCGAGAACAGCCTGGTTCAGTCCAGCCTCTGGCGTGCGCTGGAAGAGGCTGGCGTGCGGCGCGTCGTGCCCGGTGACGTCGTTGGCTACGCCATGCGGGAAGACCGGGCGCAGCTCGACCTGGCCAGTGGCGAGGTGGTTTCAGCGTCCCTCGTCGTTGCGGCCGACGGAGCCGATTCCGCGTTGCGCGCCATGGTGGGCATTGCCACCCACGGCCGTGATTACGCGCAGCGGGGCATCGTGGCCCATGTCGAAACCGCCATGCCCCACGAGCGCACGGCCTGGCAGCGTTTCCTCCCGACCGGACCGCTCGCTTTCCTGCCGCTGGCCGACGGCCGTAGCTCCATCGTGTGGACCCTCCCCGAGGCGGAAGCCGACCGCGTGCTGGCGCTCGATGACCAGGCCTTCCGCGATGCCCTTGGCGTCGCGAGCGATTACCGCCTTGGCCCCGTGGTTGCCGTGACCCGCCGGGCGTCTTTTCCCCTCCGCCTGAAACTGGCCGACCGTTACGAGGTCGGCAGGCTGGTGCTGCTGGGTGATGCGGCGCACGCCGTGCATCCGCTGGCGGGGCAGGGCGTGAACCTCGGTCTTCGGGATGTCGCCGAGCTGCGTGACACGCTGGTGGAAGCGCGTGCGGCCGGGCGCGACATCGCTGCCACCCACGTGCTGCGGCGCTATGCGCGCCGCCGGCGTAGCGCCGATGGCCTCGACGCGTGGTCGTTCGATGCCCTGGGGCGGATGTACGCCTGGAAGTCTGCTCCGCTCGTGGCCGCCCGCGGGCTGGGCGTGCGTCTCCTCGATGCCGCGGTACCGCTGAAGCGCCGGCTTGCCCGGCACGCCGCCGGCCTCTGACCCACTGGCGCGGGTATGCTTGGCGCTTCCTCCAGGGAGTCACGCCGATGCGCCGTTTACTGCTTGCCTTGTCCTTGTTCGCGCTGGGTTACACGGGGGGCGCTTCGGCGGCCATGGTCGCGAAGCCGGTGCAGTGGACCGACCAGGGCGTCACCTATAAGAGCGTGCTCGTATACGACGATGCCGTGACGGCGAAACGGCCGGGCCTGCTCATGGTGCCCAACTGGTTCGGCGTGAACGACATGGCCGTCGCCAAGGCAAAGACCATCGCCGGCAAGGACTACGTCATCCTGCTGACCGACATGTACGGCGGTGGCACGCGGCCAGGGTCCGAGGCGGAAGCCGGGGTGGCGGTAAAGCCGCTTTACGCCGACCGTAACCTCATGCGCCAGCGCGTCAGCCGCGCGTTCGCCGAACTGCAGGCGCAGGAAAGGAACGCGCCCATCGACCCGTCGCGGCTCGCGGCGATCGGTTTCTGCTTCGGCGGCTCGGCCGTGCTGGATCTTGCCCGCGCAGGCGCGAAACTTGCGGCCGTCGTGACCTTCCACGGCATCCTGACCACCGATGATCCGAAGCTCGCGTCCAACATCCACGGGAAGGTGCTGGCGCTCAACGGTGCGGACGACGCCAATGTGCCGCCCGAGCAGCGCACGGCGTTCGAGGCCGAGATGCGTGACGCGAAGGTCGACTGGGCGTCCGTCGATTTCGGCGGCGCGGTGCACTGCTTCACGGAAAAGGAAGCCACCAGCGGCACCGGCAACTGCCGCTATGACGCAAAGGTCGCCGCACGGGGCTATGCGGCCATGCGCGCCTGGCTGGACGAAGCGTTCGCGACCCACTGAGCGCCTCGCACGACGCGCATGCGTCGCGGATGGCGCTCGTCGGAAGCGGCGCTAGAAGCGGCGCTCGACCGAGTAATCGGCGAGCGCGATGAGCGCGTCGCGATGCGGGGAGGCGGGAAGCGCGTCGAGCGCAGCACGTGCCGCTGCGGCGTGCGACACGGCGGCGGCATGGGTGCGATCCAGGGCACCCGACTCGCGGATCGCCGCGACAATGTGGTCCAGCGACTCGAGCCCGCCCTGCTCGATGGCCTGCCGCAGCGACGCGAGTTGCTCGCCGTCCGCGACCTGCATGGCGTAGATGAGGGGAAGCGTGGGCTTGCCCTCGGCGAGATCGTCGCCGATGTTCTTGCCCAGTGTTTCGGCATCGGAGACGTAATCGAGCAGGTCGTCGGCGATCTGGAAGGCGTAGCCGAGTTCCATGCCGTAGCGGCGCAGCGCGGCGACCTGGTCGTCGGGGAGGCCGCCGAGCACGCCGCCCAGTTCGGTGGCGGCCGCGAACAGGACGGCCGTCTTGCGCTCGATGACGGCCATGTACGCGGCTTCGTCCACGTCGGCGTTGCCGATGTTCAGCAGCTGCAGCACCTCGCCCTCGGCGATGGTGTTGGTGGTATCGGCCAGGATGCGCATGATGCGCATGTCGTCGAGTTCCACCATGAGCTGGAACGACCGCGAATAGAGGAAGTCGCCGACCAGGACGCTCGCCGCATTGCCCCAGAGCGCATTGGCCGTCTTGCGACCACGGCGCATGTCGGATTCGTCCACGACGTCGTCGTGAAGCAGCGTCGAGGTGTGGATGAATTCGATGATGGCGGCGAGCTTCGCGTGTTCCACGCCCTCGTAGCCTGCCGTGCGAGCCGCCAGCACGTGCAGCATCGGTCGCAGGCGCTTTCCGCCCCCGCTGATGATGTGGTCGGCGACCGCGTTGATCAGTACGACGTCGGACGACAGCCGATGCCGGATAAGCGCGTCGACCTGCGCCATGTCGCCAGCGGCGAGGGCGCGGACGCCCGCGAAGTCAAGGGAGGTTTGGCGTTCTGCGATGGAGTCCATGGACCAGGTTCGTATGCGGCAAATCAGCCCACAGTATAAGGGCTGGGCCGTGCTTTCCCCGTCGTCGGTCCTCCAGTACGTATCATTGCGATTCGACGTCGCACTTCCGCGGTACGTCCGGACCCCCTCTCGGTGAGCAAACTCAGTTCCCTTGAACGACGCAGTGCCCTGACCCTGGCTGGCGTGATCAGCCTGCGGCTCTTCGGCCTGTTCCTTATCCTGCCGGTCTTTTCCGTCTATGCGCGCGCCATGCCGGATGCCACGCCATTCCTGATCGGGCTGGCCATCGGTGTCTATGGCATCGGCCAGATGTGCCTGCAGATCCCGCTGGGGATGCTGTCCGACCGCATCGGTCGCAAGCCGGCCATCACCCTCGGCCTGGCGGTGTTTGCCGTGGGCGGTATCGTCGCGGCGCTCTCCCATACGCTCACCGGCATCGTCGTCGGGCGCGCGCTTCAGGGCATGGGGGCGGTCGCGGGTGCCGGCACGGCACTGGCAGCCGACCTGACGGAAGAAGCCAATCGCAGCAAGGTGATGGGCATCATCGGCGTGTCCATCGGCCTCTCGTTCCTGTTGGCGCTGATCCTGGGACCTCCGCTGGAGGCGGCCGGTGGCCTGTCAGGCCTGTTCGGCATGACGTCTGTCCTCGCCCTCGCCGCCATGGCCATGCTCTGGTGGCGGGTGCCGACACCGCAGCAGCGCAGGGCGCCGGCAGCGGCATCGTTCGGTGACCTTGTCGGCATGCTTCGTGACCGCCGCATGCTGCTGCTGAACGGCTCGGTGTTCTTCCTCCATGCACTGCTCACGGCGTGCTTCGTCGGCCTGCCGATCCTGCTGGTCGACGGCCTGGGTATTCCCGTTTCCCGACACTGGATGCTCTACCTGCCCGTGATGATCATCGCCGCAGGGGTGATGGGGTCGATGCTGTCGCGCATGCGCGACGCCGCCCGGGCGTCCCGCGTCGTCGTCGCCTGCGTGATCGCCCTCGGGCTGGCGCTGCTGGGCATGGCCTTCGCGGCACGGCACCTCCTCGTGCTCGGCCTGGCGACGACCGTCTTCTTCTCCGCGTTCAACCTGCTCGAGGCCGCACTGCCGAGCCTCGTGTCCCAGCTGGCGCCGGTGTCGCTGCGCGGTGCAGCCATGGGCGCGTATTCCACCAGCCAGTTCTTCGGTGCGTTCGTGGGCGGTGCAGTCGGCGGCGTGGCGCTCGGCCAGCTGGGCCTGCAGGGCGTATTCGCCTGCGCGGCGGCGATGACGCTGGTCTGGCTGCCGCTGGTGATCCTGGGTGCCCGCAGCCTGACGTCGAAGGAGGCGCTCGCTGCGACCTGAGTCGGCTGGCCTGTCAGTCAAGGCTCAGTACGTCGTGAGACTGGCCCCACGAAACCGGATGGCCGGCGCCCGCTGAATTGTGTTTGCGGTGGACGCGGCCATCGCCCAAACTACATGGTCCGACGCTGGCACATCTGCCCGGCGTCCGACGTACAGCACACGAGGGAAATCCATGGCACGCGGTATCAACAAGGTCATCATTGTCGGCAACCTCGGCGCGGATCCGGAAACCCGCTACACGGGTAGCGGCACCGCCATCACCAGCCTGCGCCTTGCCACGTCCGAAGCCTGGACGGACAAGCAGAGCGGTGAGAAGCAGGAGCGCACCGAATGGCACCGCGTGAAGCTGTTCGGCAAGCTCGCGGAGATCGCCGGCGAATACCTGAAGAAGGGTCGCCAGGTCTACATCGAAGGCTCGCTGCGCACCGACAAGTACACCGACAAGGACGGCGTCGAGCGCTATTCCACCGACATCATCGCCAACGAGATGCAGATGCTCGGCGGCCAGGGTGGCGGTGAAGGCGGCGGTGGCGGCTTTGGTGGTGGCCAGGGCGGTGGTGCCCGTCCGCAGCAGGCGCGCGGTGGGCAGGGTGGTGGCTATGGCGGCGGCGCAGGTGGTGGTGGCCAGCAGCGCGGCGGTGGCAACTACGGCGGCGGGCAGGGCGGCGCGCCGCGCGGCGGTGGCGACGATTACGGCCAGCCCCGCGGTGGCAACAGCGCCCCGCAGCGCTCGGCTCCGCCCGTCAACGAAGGCTTCGACGACGACGACATCCCGTTCTGATACCCGCCTCTGCCGGAGGCGGGTCGATCAAGAAGCCCCTGCCGTGCAGGGGCTTTTTTATTCCTGCAATAAAGTGTGCCCATGAACTCCCTACTCGCCTCGCGGTGGCTGCCCATCACGGCTGTACTGGCGTCGGTGACGTCGCTGTGCATCGGTACCTCGCTCGCCAAGAAACTCTTCCCGCTCGTGGGTGCGGAAGGCACGTCGGCGCTGCGCGTCGGTTTCTCGGCCCTCGTGCTGATCGCCATCTGGCGCCCGTGGCGCTGGACGCTCAGTCGCCGCGATGCAGGCTACGTGATTCGCTATGGACTCACGCTCGGGGTGATGAACCTGCTGTTCTACATGGCGCTGCGTACGATCCCGTTCGGCCTCGCCGTGGCGATCGAGTTCAGCGGTCCGCTGGCAGTGGCCATGCTGTCATCCCGCCGGGCCATCGACTTCGTCTGGGTGGGATGTGCCGTGGCGGGCCTGGCGATCCTGCTGCCGCTCGGCGGCCACGGAACGCTCGATCCCGCCGGGGTCATGTTCGCGCTGGGGGCGGCGGTCTGCTGGGCCCTCTACATCGTGTTCGGGAAACAGGCGGGTCATCTGCACGCGGGTCACTCGGTATCGCTTGGCCTGGTGGCAGCAAGCTTCGTGGTCGTGCCGGTCGGCGTCATGCATGCCGGAACGAAGCTTCTCGACCCGGCCATACTGCTGGCCGGCCTTGGCGTGGCCATCATCGCCAGCGCCATACCGATGTCGCTCGAGATGATGGCCATGAAACGCCTGCCCAGCGCCACGTTCGGGATCACGGTGAGCCTCGAGCCGGCCGTAGCGTCCCTGCTTGCCATGTTCCTGCTCAGCGAGGTGCTGACGGGCTCGCAGTGGCTCGCCATCGGGTTCATCGTGCTGGCCTCCATAGGCAGTACGATCACCGCGAAACGTACCGCTGGCGCGGCGCCGGAGCTTCCCGCATGACGTCCGGGTATCCCTGCCTCAAGGGCCGTTGACGAAAAATGAAGAAGGGGCTGGCTTCCGACCCACCTTCCCGATTATTCTGAACAAGTCTGCGAAACGCTTACGCGCTGCGCCGTCGGACATCCACGCTTCACGATTGCCGTTGCATCCTGATCACGCTATCTCCGGAGAGCAGTGGCCGGGGTGTGAGTTTTATAAGTCTGCAAACGCGGCAACCGCCGTGGAATGCCCGTTCTTCAAACCGGGCACCCATAAGCCGCCTTTGTTTCAATAACAAAATGAGGAGCTCACCATGAAGATTCTTTCGATCGCTGCCCTGGCTTTCATCGCCGCTGCTGCCCTGACCGGTTGCAACAAGTCCGACGACAATTCGGCCGCTCCGGCCGCTTCGTCCACCGCCGCTGCTGCCGAGCCTGCTGCTGCTGCAACCGCTCCGGCTGCTCCGGCTGACGCGACCCCGGCTCCGGCCACGACCGCTCCGGCTGCTGCCGGCACGGCTGCTCCGGCTCCGGCTTCGACCGCTGCTGCGCAGTAATCTTTCCTCCCCGCCTCTTCGGGGGCAGTGAGGTCTGATGAGAAACGCCGCCTCCGGGCGGCGTTTTTTTTGCGCCAGTTCCTGAATCACCATAGCCCTTCCATTCAGGATGGGGCAGTCTAGGAAGCGTCCATAACGTCCCATCGCCACAGGATCGCCCCATGACGCATCGCTCCCTCCGGTTTCCCCTGCTCGCGCTGTCCCTCGCCATCGGTTCCTCCCTGGCCGTCGCGCAGACCGCGCCGATGACACCGGATATCCCGGCGAAGTTCGACGACGCCACCGCCGCCAACGATTACATCAAGCGCACGGTGGAGATCCCGATGCGTGATGGCGTGAAGCTGCATACGGTCATCGTGATCCCGAAACATGCGAAGCACGCGCCCATCCTGCTGACCCGCACGCCCTATAACGCCGATGGCCGCGCGGAGCGCGCCGGGGCACACACCATGCGCGACCTGTTGCCCGAAGGCGACGAGGTGTTCGTCGACGCGGGTTACATCCGCGTCTTCCAGGATATCCGTGGCAAGTACGGTTCGGAGGGCGACTACGTCATGACGCGCCCGCTGCGCGGCCCGCTCAACGACACGCCGGTCGATCATTCCACCGACGCCTGGGACACCATCGACTGGCTTACGAAGAACCTGCCCGAATCCAACGGCAAGGTCGGCATGATCGGTTCGTCGTATGAAGGCTTCACGGTCGTCATGGCCCTCATCAACCCGCATCCGGCACTCAAGGTGGCGGCCCCCGAGAGCCCCATGGTGGACGGCTGGATGGGTGACGACTGGTTCCATTACGGCGCCTTCCGCCAGCCCAACTTCGATTACATCGCGGGCCAGAATGCAAAGCGCGGCAAGGGTGCGTCCATCGTGCATGCGGGCTACGACGACTACACCAACTTCCTCGATGCCGGCTCGGCGGGCGACTACGCGCGTGCAGCCGGTCTCGACCAGCTGCCCTACTGGCGCAAGCTGAGCGAGAACCCGTCGTACGACGCCTACTGGCAGGAACAGGCGCTGGACAAGGAAATCGCGAAGCACCCGCTCAAGGTGCCCACCATGTGGCTCCAGGGCCTGTGGGACCAGGAAGACATGTGGGGCGCGATCCACAGCTACGAGGCCGTGGAGCCGAAGGACAAGGGCAACGACAGGAATTACCTCGTCATGGGCCCGTGGCGCCACAGCCAGGTGAACTACAACGCGTCGTCACTGGGTGCCCTCAACTGGAACGGCGACACGGCCCTGCAGTTCCGTCGCGACGTGCTGCTGCCCTTCTTCAACCAGTACCTGGTCGACGGCGCGCCCACGGCGGACACGCCCCCCGTGCTCATCTACAACACGGGCGAAGACAAGTGGGACCGGTTCAAATCGTGGCCGCAGGGCAAGACCACGAAGCCGCTCTACCTCGGCGCCAACGGCAAGCTGTCGTTCGAGGCCCCGGCGGAAGGTGCGCCGAGGTTCGACGAGTATGTTTCCGACCCCGCCAAGCCCGTCCCCTACGTGCCGCGCCCGGTGCACTTCGCCGATCGCCAGTCGTGGACGACGTGGCTCGTGCAGGACCAGCGCTTCGTGGACGGCCGCCCCGACGTGCTGACCTACGTCACCGAGCCGCTTACGGCCCCGCTGACCGTGGCCGGTGCGCCGCAGGTGAACCTCTATGCCTCGACCAGCGGCACGGACAGCGACTGGGTGGTGAAGCTGATCGACGTTTACCCCGAAACCGACGCGTCGTCGCCGGCCATGGGCGGGTATGAACTGTCGGTGGCCATGGACATCTTCCGCGGCCGCTATCGCGAGAGCTTCTCCGATCCGAAGGCCATCACCCCGAACACGCCGCTGCAGTACAAATTCGGCCTGCCGACGGTGAACCATACCTTCGCGCCAGGGCATCGCCTGATGGTGCAGGTGCAGTCGTCGTGGTTCCCGCTGTACGACCGTAACCCGCAGACGTACGTGCCGAACATCTTCTTTGCCAGGCCGTCCGATTACCAGAAGGCAACCCAGCAGGTGTGGCATGCGCCCGGCACGGCCAGCGCCATCGAACTGCCGGTCATGAGCCGGTAAGCGCGGGGTTTTTTCGTTCCCTGCACGTCGTGGGGGCGATCCTCGGTATCCAACCCGAGTCGAGGATCGCCCGCATGGCACGCCCCATCTGGACCGGTACGCTGTCGTTCGGCCTGCTCAACGTCCCTATCCGCCTCATGTCCGGCGAGCGCCGCAACGACATCCATTTCCGCATGCTCGACCAGCGCAGCAACACGCCGGTCAGGTACGAACGCGTGAATGCCGACACGGGCGACGAAGTGCCGTGGAAAGACATCGTCAAGGCATTCGAGTACCAGAAGGGCAGTTATGTCGTGCTGGAAGAAGACGACATAAAGAATGCCGCGAGTGATTCGCATGAGACGGTCGAGATCGACACGTTCGTCGACGGGGGCGACATTCCCCCGGCCTATTTCGAGAAGCCTTATATCCTCGTCCCGGCCAAGAAGGCGGAGAAGGGCTATGTGCTCCTGCGCGAGACCCTGAAGAAGACGGGCAAGGTCGGTATCGCCAAGGTCGTGATCCGCACGAAGGAATACCTTGCCGCCGTGATGCCGCAGGACGACGCGCTGGTGTTGAACATCCTTCGCTACAAGGCCGAGATCGTCGATGCCGACGACTATGAACTGCCCGGCAAGGCGACATCGGACTACCGCATCTCACCGCGCGAACTGGACATGGCCACCGACCTCATCCAGTCGATGTCGGGCAAGTGGAAGCCGGAGGATTACCAGGACGAGTTTCGCGAGAAGCTCCGCGCCACGATCGAGAAGCGGCTGAAGAGCAAGGGTCTCACCACGCCGGTGGAAGAAGACGACCACACGCCGGAGAACGCGACGACCAACGTCGTCGACTTCATGGCATTGCTGAAGAAGAGCCTGGGTGCAAAGACGCGTACGCCGGCGGCGTCCGGCAAGACGGCGGCGGGGAAAGCGTCAGAAGGCGACGCTTCAGAAGGGAAGATGGCAAAAGGCAAGGCGCCGGAAGGCAAGGCGCCGGTGAGCAAGGCGTCGGCCAGGAAGGGTGCGGCGAAGAAAGCGTCTTCCGCCAAGGGGGCGCCTGTGTCGAAAGCCGTGGCAAAGAAGGCACCGGCGAAAAAGACGGCATCACGCAAGGCGCCGGCGACGCGTCGCCGCGCAAGCTGACAACGACCTTTATGGGGGCGCACCTCGTGCGCGATGCTCTTGTCGCATGACGCGAACGGCATCGCGCACAAGGTGCGCTCCTACAGGGCGGCGACGTCATCCGGGGATCGCGACGCCATCCGGGGATCGCGACGCCATTCGCACACCGCGATGCCACCCCGGGATAGCGCCACCGCAGGCCCTGCTTACGCGCCTGCACGCTCCTGCATGCGCCTCAGTGACGCCATGATCTCGTAGCAGGCGCCCATCGTGTGGTAATCCGTCTTGCCGGCGGGGCTCTTCTCGTCGTCGTATTTTTCGTTGTTCCGCTTGAGGAGGCGGTACCACGCGCCGTACTCATGGTCGACGAAATGTTCCCAGCTGTAGGCCCAGATCTTTTCGTAAGCCTCGTCGTACTTCTTCTCGCCGGTGGCTTCGAACAGCAGCTGGGCGGCGCCGAGCGACTCGGCCTGCACCCAGAAATACTTGTCGTCGTCGCAGACGTCGCCTTCCGGCGAGAACCCGTAGGCGATGCCGCCGTATTGGGTGTCCCATGCCTTGTCGAGGGCCTCGTCGAAGAAGTGCTTCGCGGTCGACACGAACCACGGCTGGTGCTTCGGCGTGCCCTTCGTATACCGGTCCAGCATCATGAGCAGCTTCGCCCATTCGGTCTGGTGGCCAGGCTGGAAACCCCACGGGCGGAACAGGTGCTTCGGGTTGTCGAGGTTGTATTCCCAGTCGATCGTCCAGTCGCTGTGGTAGTGCTCCCACACCAGTTTCTGCGGCGTGAGCCCGGCCTGGCGCTGGGTCATGTTTTCGGCAAGCAGCAGTGCGCGATCGAGGTAACGGTCGTCTTTCGTGGCTTCCCACGCGGCGATCATCGCCTCGGTCATGTGCATGTTCGCGTTCTGGCCGCGGTAACCGGTGAAGTTCCAGTCCTTGTCGGCTTCGTCACGGTACAGGCCGTACGCCGGCTCGAAGTAGCGCTTCTCGAGCAGGTCCCAGATCTCGCCCTGCCATGCCTTCGCTTCGTCGAAGCCGACTTTCACACCGCAGGAATACGCCAGCAGAATGAAGGCCAGGCCGTAGCAGTGGTTCATCTGGTCGTCGGGCCTGCCATCGGCGATCGTCCACGCATAACCACCCGTCGCCGGGTTCAGGTGTACGTCGCGCAGGTACTTCAGGCCGTGCATGGCCAGCGCTTTGTCTTCGGGCCTGCCGAACTCGAGGAACGCCATCGCGTGGTTGAACACGAATCGCGTGCTCGATACCAGGTGGCGATGGCTGCGGTCGTATACCGAGCCGTCGTCCTTGAAGTACTGGAAGAAACCGCCGGCCGGGTCGACCTCGTTCGGCTGGTAGAACGCCATGGTCTTTGCGACGTGGCCGCGCAGTACATCGACGGAATGAAAATCGGGGAGGGGAACCTTCGTCATGCGTGCTTCTCCATGAAGGCCTTGACTTCGGCCTGGTCGGGAATGGCGGTGAACGAGCCCTTGCGCGTCGCAGTGAGCGCACCGCAGGCGGCGGCGAAACGAATCAGGTCGGACAGGCGCGCTTCGTCGGCGACGAGATCGTCGAGGCCGGATGGCGTGATGCCTTCCGCGTCGAGGCGCGACAGCAGGCCGCCTACGAACGCGTCACCGGCCGCGGTGGTATCCACGGCTTCCACCGTGTAACCGGCAAGCTCGCCACGTGCGGTACGGGTGAACCAGCGCATGGCCTCGGCGCCGTCGGTGATCAGCAGCAGGCGTGCCTTGCCCTGCCACACGCGCTCGAGCACGGCGTCGTCGGAGTCGCCTGCCGCATGGAGCACGGCGAACTCCTCGGCGCTGAGCTTCACCACGTCGGCTTCGTCCAGCGTTTCCCAGAGTCGGGGAAGCTGATCTTCGGAGGCCGGCCAGAGTGCGGGCCGCAGGTTCATGTCGAAGCTCACGAGGGCGCCGGCGGCACGCGCGCGCCGCATGCCTTCGACCGTGGTCGCCGCAATGGCGGCTTCGGTGAGCGAGTTGGAACAGACGTGAAAGACGGAAAGATCGTCGAACGTTTCCTTGCGGAAATGCTCGGGCCGGAAGAGGAGGTCCGCGGCGGGCGGACGATAGAAGCTGAAACTGCGGTCGCCTTTCTCGTCATGCGCCACGAAGGCGAGCGCCGTGCGCGCTTCATCGGTACGGGCGATGTCGTCGGTGCCGACATTCAGGTCGGTGAGGCTCTTGAGCAGGAAGTCGCCGAACATGTCGCGGGCAAGCATGCCTGCGAAGCGGGCCGTGGCGCCAAGACGCGCGGCGGCAACGGCAACGTTGGCGGGGGCGCCGCCGGCGAAGGGAACGAAAGCGGGTGGCTGACCGTCACCGCCCTGGGGCTGGGCGTGGAAATCGATCAGCGCCTCGCCAAAGCATAGGATGGAAGACATGCGGTGGGCTTGTCCTTGCGCGAGGGGAAAAACGCGACGGCCGGCGCATGGCCGGCCGTCGTGAGGCGGGGATTAGCGTGCGGCGACAGGCACGTTGCGGATCTTCGAACCGCTCAGACCGTAGAACACGATGTAGGCGTAGCAGACCAGCGGGACGAAGAAGGCATGCTGCAGGCCGATGTGATCGGCGATCGCACCCTGGATCAGCGGGATGAGCGCGCCGCCGACGATGGCCATGATCAGCAGGCTCGACGCCTTGCTGGTCAGCGGACCCATGCGCTCGATGCCGAGCGAGAAGATGGTCGGGAACATGATCGAGTTGAACAGGCCGATCACGACGATGCTGTAAACCGCGACCGTGCCGGTGGTCATCATGGTGGTGACGACGAGCAGGGCGTTGATCACGGCAAAGACGGCGAGCAGCTTGCGCGGCGAGAACTTGGCCAGCAGGGCCGAGCCGATGAAGCGGCCGACCATGGCACCACCCCAGTAGAACGCGACGTGCGACGCGGCGACTTCACCCGTCATGTTGCCGATCTCCGGCAGCTGCAGGTAGTTGATCATGAAGCTGCCGATCGAGACTTCGCCACCCACGTAGAAGAAGATGCCGAGCACGCCGAAGAACACGTGCGGGGTCTTCAGGGCGTCCATCAGGGTGTGATGGGTTTCATCCGCCTTCTCGGTGGTTTCTTCCAGCTTCGGCAGGTTGAACAGGTACACGCCGATGGCAAGCACGACCAGCACGACGGCCAGGCCGATGTACGGGCCCTGCACGGCGCCGGCTTCCTGCGCGCGGTAGGTGACCTGCTCGGTGGCGCTGAGCTTGGCGATATCGGCGCCGCTCTTGATCTGGTTCGACAGGATCACGATGCCACCGAAGAACGGGGCGAGGAAGGTGCCGAACGAGTTCAGCGCCTGGGCGAGCGTCAGGCGGCTGGAGCTGGTCTTCTCGGGGCCCAGCAGCGCGACGTACGGGTTGGCGGCCACCTGAAGCACGGTGATGCCCGTGGCCAGGATGAACAGCGCGCCCAGGAAGAACGGATACGAGCGCATGCCGGCGGCGGGCCAGAACATGGCCGCGCCGATGCCGGCGACGATCAGGCCGGCGACGATGCCTTTCTTGTAGCCGACGTTGGCCACCAGGCGGCCTGCCGGCACGCCCATGATGAAATAGGCACCGAAGAAGGTGAACTGGATGAGCATCGCCTGGAAGTAGTTCAGCTCGAACACGGCTTTCAGGTGAGGGATCAGGATGTCATTCAGGCAGGTCAGGAAGCCCCACATGAAGAAGATCGTGGTCATCACGCCAAGGGCCAGCGGGAAATAGGTGTAACGGGTGTCGCCCGCGTTCGTCGGGGACGAGGTGGGCAATGGCGTGGATCCGGTGGCCATGGGGCGCTCCAGTGGTGGTTTCAGGGATGTGACGGCGGGCAGCTGCTTTCACGAACGACCAGGCGAACCGGGGCAATCGTATGGGCAGTGTCCGTATCGGGACTGCGAAGTCGTTCAAGGATGAGTTCGGCGCTGCGCTTGCCCAAGCCCCGCGGATCGACCGCGACGGTGGTCAAAGGTGGCACGCACACCGAGGCTTCGGCGACATCGTCGAAACCGGTGAGGGCAAAATCTTTTCCCGGTTGGCGCCCTCGTCGCGTCAGGCCAAGGATAAGCCCCAGCGCCACGGCGTCGTTGTAGCAGACCGCCGCCGTGGGTGCCGGTTCGCGCGCAAAGAGGGCGCCTGTCTGGCGCGCCGCCTCGAGGCGAGTCGGGGCGCTTTCCACGACCCATGCCGGGTCGGCATCGAGGCCGGCATCGCGAAGGGCGCGGGCGTAGCCGCGCCGGCGCTGCTCGACCGGGCTGGAATCGCTGTGGCCACCGAAGAACGCGATGCGCTGGTGGCCAAGGGCGATGAGGTGTTCCGTGGCGAGGCGGGCGCCGTGCTCGTTGTCCATCTGCAGGGAGTCCCAGCGATGGGCGCCTTCGCCGTCGGGAAGCTCGCGATTGAACACGAGCAGGGGCGTATGCATGCCCACGGCCGCGAGCACCTGTTCGCCGTCGCTGCCTTCCGCGGGGGAAAGGATGATGGCGGCGGGGCCGTGTTCGACGAGCGACGTGAGCACGGCCTGCTGGCGGTCGGGTGACTCACCGGTGTTGCCCAGCAGCGTGACGTAGCCACCGCTGGCCAGGGCCTCGTCCGCGCCTGCCGCGAATTCCGCGAAGAACGGGTTGCCGAGATCGTTGATGACAAGGCCGATGCTCGACGAGGTCCGGCGGCGCAGGTTGGCAGCCGCCCGGTTGTAGACGTAGCCCTGTCGCTTCAGCTCGGCTTCCACCCGTGCACGCGTGGCGGAGTTGACCAGCGGACTTCCGCGAAGCACGAGTGACACGGTCGCGCGCGACACATCGCAGCCCAGTGCGATGTCGGCGAGGGTCACTTTGCGGCGCTGCGGGGTAGTCCTTGGCATTACGACTCCTTCAAACGATCTAAACCGGAAGATGATCGCGCGGTACGCTGCGGGATGCATCACGCAGTGCAACATGCATGATGCGCCGATTTTTGTTAGGTTCGACGTGTTTGTCACGATCTAAACGATCCGAGGGGAACCATCGATGTCGAGCTCCACCCGCTTCCGCCGCGGCATGCTGGCCGCCGCCCTGTCCCTTGCCCTGCCGACGCTTGCCGTCGCGGCGTCCACCGACAAGGCAGGCAGCGCCTTCGCCGCCGTCGACCCCATGATCGGAACCGGTGGCGACGGCCATACGTTCCCGGGGGCCACGGTGCCCTTCGGCATGATCCAGCTCTCGCCCGACACCGCGATGCCCGACGTGAAGCACGCCTATAAATGGGCCGCCGGTTACCAGTACGGCGACTCGAGCATCCTCGGTTTCTCGCATACGCATTTCTCCGGCAGCGGCCACTCCGACCTGGGCGACGTGCTCGTCATGCCCATCGCGGGGGATGTAAGGCTCGATCCCGGCACGCCTGACCAGCCCGGGAGCGGTTACCGCTCGCGCTTTGACCATAAGACCGAGAAAGCCGAGGCAGGGTACTACGCCGTGACACTGGCCGACTATGACGTGCGCGCGGAGCTTACCGCCAACCGTCGCGTCGGCTTCCACCGCTACACCTTCCCGAAGGGCAAGCCGGCACACATGCTGCTCGACCTTCGCCCCAGCATCTACGACTACGAGGGCAAGGTGCTGTGGTCGTCGCTGCGCGTCCGCGCCGACGGAACGGTGACCGGCGGCCGTACCACCCGCGGCTGGGCGCCCGGTCGCCAGCTCTACTTCGCCATGCGCTTCAACCAGCCCATGACGTCGCGAAGCCTGAAGAACCGCGAAGAGAAGATCGCCTATCGCGGCTTTGGCGGCCCCGGCAACCGCAACGAAGACACCGACGGCATGAATGGCCGCGCGCTCGAGGGCGTGTTCGACTTCGGCAACCTCGACAAGCCGCTGATCGTCAAGGTGGCTGTCTCGTCGGTGAGCGAAGACAACGCGGTGGCCAACCTCGATACCGATGGCGCCGGCTTCGACTTCGATGCCCGCCGTGCGGAAGCCCGCCAGAGCTGGGAAGCCGCACTGTCGACCGTCGACCTGAAGTCTTCCCCGGAAACCCGCAAGACCTTCTATACGGCGCTGTACCACTCCATGATCTCGCCCAGCCTGTCCATGGACGTGACGGGCGAGTATCGCGGCCCGGACAACCAGGTCCACAAGGCGAAGGGTTTCGATTTTTATTCCACGTGGTCGCTGTGGGATGTCTACCGCGCCCAGCAGCCGCTGATCACCCTGCTGCAGCCGGCGAAGAGCAACGACTTCGTCAGCTCGCTGATCGCGTCGCAGCAGTCCAGCCCCTTCGGCATCCTTCCGATCTGGGCCTACCAGGGCCTGGAAACCTGGTGCATGGTCGGGTATCACGCCGTCCCGGTAATCGCCGACGCCTATATGAAGGGCATCCGTGGCTACGACGCCGACGCGGCGCTCAAGGCCATGGTATCCAGCGCCACCTACGGCCCCTATGGCGGCATCGACGATTACGAGAAGCTGGGCTACGTGCCCATCGACCGCCAGCCGGAAGCCGCCTCGAAGACCGTGGAATACGCGTTCGACGACTGGTCGCTGGCGCAGATGGCGAAGGCCATGGGCAAGGACGACGTGGCCGCGACCTTCATGAAGCGCGCCGGCAACTGGAAGAACAGCTTCGACACGAAGACCGGCTTCCTGCGTGCGCGCAAGAGCGACGGCAGTTACCGTGAGCCGTTCGATCCGTCGTCGGCGGGTTACGGCAGCGATTACACCGAAGGCAACGCGTGGCAGTACTCGTGGTACGTGCCGCAGGATGTCGCGGGCCTGATCGCTGCCCTGGGTGGCAACGAGGCCTTCGTGAAGAAGCTCGACTCCGTCTTCGATGCCAAGGTCGACCCGAAGTCGTTCGCACACGTCGAGGACATCACCGGCCTCATCGGCTGGTATGCCCACGGTAACGAGCCGAGCCACCAGGTGGCGTACCTGTACGACTATGCCGGCCAGCCCTGGAAAACCCAGGAGCGGCTTGCGCAGATCATGCACACGCAGTATTCGCCGACCCCGACGGGCCTCGTGGGCAACGACGACCTGGGGCAGATGTCGGCCTGGTACATCTTCACGGCGCTCGGTTTCTACCCGGTGGCTCCCGGCAGCAACCAGTACGTGATCGGCCGCCCCTTCGTGGAGAAGGCCACGCTGAACCTGCCCGGCGGCAGGCACTTCACGGTCTCGGCCGACCATATCGATGCGAAGCATCCGTATGTCGGCAGCGTCACGCTCAATGGCCAGCCGCTCGACCGCGCGTTCGTGCGCCATGAGGAAATCGTGGCGGGCGGCGAGCTTCACTTCACCATGCAGGCCGAGCCGGCGAAAAACTGGGCGCAGACCCCGGCCGCGAAGCCGTATTCCATGACCCCGACGGCCCCGTAGGAGCGCAACGCACGCCAGGGCTCAGGTAGGAGCGCGCCATGCGCGCGACAGCGTTTCGCGAGGAGCTGTCGCGCAGGCGCGCTCCCACAATCGGCCCGGCAGCAACAGGCCAGCCAGCAACAGGCCCGCCGGGCTGCCATCGGGTCGGGGCGGCACGGCCGCCAACGGTGGCCCTCACTACCTCTTCACGCGCTTTTCGGCATTAAGCACGGCTCCAAAACGGATGGGTGCATCGTCTCCTTCCGCCCCCCGGGACCCACCGGCGGGCGGCTGGCGGCGATGCGCCCGTCAGTGCGTCCTGGGCAACCCATGCATCGATGCGGCAACGATCCATCCAGCGTTTACACTAGGGTCCTTGTCGTGGCCGGTACCGTCGTGGGGATAACGGGTAAATGATTTCAAGGATCGGACTACGCTGGCGCCTGTTCGGCCTGCTGGTGGCCGTGGTCGTCATCGTGGCGCTTCCTTACCTGGTCAACCGCTCCAGCTCGGACGCGGCGTTGAACACGCGCGACTGGGTCACGCACTCGGCCGACATCAAGGCCAGCGTCTACCGCGTCGACGCGATCCTTCGCAGCAGCGAAGCGGCCACCTATACCCTGATCGCCGGCGCCCCCCTGGATCCCGTGCTGGACGAGCGCGCCCGCAGACCGGCGCAGACCGTGCCGCCGCTGATCGCCTCGCTGCGCGAAATGATGACGGACAACGCGCAGCAGCTCACCCGCCTGGGTGCGCTGGAAGCCACGGCGAACGGCCGCATCGCGCTGGTCGCCTCGGCCCTCGATCACCTGAAGGCGGGCGATCGTGCCGCCGCGTTCGCCGCGATGGAAAACGGGCGCAAGCTCTTTCCCATCCGCGACCAGGTGCGCGAAATGCTGGACGAGGAAACGAAACTGCTCGAGGTCCGCCGCGCCGGCGCACAGGCATCGGCGAAGGATAACCGCGTCGTGCTGCTCGTGGCGGCGCTGGCGCAGATGGCACTGCTGGCCATCGTGGTCTACGTGTCGGAGCGTCAGATCAGTATCCGCCTCACGGCGGAATCGAAGGTGGCCAACGCCGTGCAGCGGTCCATGCTGATCGTGCAGGCCGTGCGCGAGCCGATCGCGATGCTCGACGGCAACCTGCGCACGCTGCTGGTCAATGCGGCGTTCGCCGAACTCTACGGATTTGACCCGGACGAGGAACAGCACATCGCGCTCGACACCATCGGCAGCGGCGCATGGAGCGATTCGTCGCTGCTTCAGCGTCTCAGCGACGTGGTCTCGCGCGACCGCGAACTGTGGGACTACGAACTCACCCAGCGAACCGTCGACGGCGTCGATCGTTTCGTGGTGATCAACGCCCGGCGCATCGAGCAGCCGGACAGCGACGAGCCAGCGTTGCTGCTGACCGTGAGCGACATCACCGCGCGCGCGCTGGTGGAGCAGAAGGTCAGCGAGCTCAATCGCCAGCTCGAAGGAAAGGTCGAGCAGATCTCCGATGTAAACCGCGAACTCGAGGCCTTCAGCTATTCCGTGTCGCACGACCTTCGCGCGCCGCTTCGCCACATCGCGGGCTTCGCGGGCAAGCTCGAGATGCAGCTGGGCGACAAGGCCGACGATCGCATGCGTCATTACATCGACGTGATCAGCAGCTCGTCGCGCCGCATGGCGCAGCTCATCGACGACCTGCTGGTGTTCTCGCGACTGGGGCGCGGCGCGCTACGCCTGCAGACGGTCGACATGCAGTCCCTCGTGGAAGAAGCGCGCGCGCTGGTTGAAACCGAGGCGCAGGGGCGCCACATCGAATGGCGCGTGGCGCCGTTGCCGATCGTGATCGGCGACGAGAACATGCTGCGCACCGTCTGGCAGAACCTGCTCGGCAACGCGGTGAAGTACACCTCGAACCGCGAGGGCGCCCGTATCGAGGTGACGCTCGATCGCACGCCTGCCGGCGACTACGAGTTCGCCGTCGTCGACAACGGCGCCGGCTTCGACATGCAATACGCCGGCAAGCTGTTCGGCGTGTTCCAGCGACTGCACCGCGCCTCGGAATTCCCCGGCAACGGTATCGGGCTGGCGAACGTACGACGCATCATCGCCCGCCACGGCGGGCGCACGTGGGCCGAAGGCGAGATCGATCGCGGTGCCACGTTCCATTTTTCTCTACCGGCGTCCGATGTCCCGGGCTCCCGAACAGGTGACACATGAACCAGCGCGACCTGCGCACCATCCTCCTCGTCGAAGATTCGATGGCCGATGCCGAGATGGCGATCGATGCCCTGCGCGAGGCAAAGCTGGCCAATCCGGTCGTCCACGTGGAAGACGGCGTGGACTGCCTCGACTGGCTGCACCGCCGCGGGCCTTACGCCGACCGTGCCGAAGGCGACCCCTCCGTGATCCTCCTCGACATCAAGATGCCGCGCAAAGATGGCCTCGAGGTGCTCAGGGAACTGCGCAGTGAGGACAAGTGGAAGCGCCTTCCGGTCGTGATCCTTTCGTCGTCGCGCGAAGAAAGCGACCTGGCGCGCAGCTGGGATCTCGGCGTGAATGCGTATGTGCTCAAGCCGGTCGACGTGCAGCAGTTCTTCACTGCCGTGCAGACCCTCGGCCATTTCTGGGCGGTGCTGAACCAGCGCCCGGATGGCGAATAAGACATTTAAGGACCGGATGACGGACATGGGCGGGCAGGGCCATAACCCCAGGGTGAAGATTCTCCAGGTCGAGGACAATCCCCTCGATGCAGAGCTCGTGCTGTCCGAGCTTGATCAGGACGGGCTGGAGTACGAAGTGCGGCTTGTCGATGACGAGCCCGCCTTCCGCGCGGCGCTCGACGAATTCGCGCCGGACATCGTGCTGTCGGATCTCAGCCTTCCGATGTTCAGTGGCGAGCGCGCGCTCGAGATCCTGCGCGAAAGCCCGAAACGAATCCCCTTCATCTTCATCTCGGCGACGCTGGGCGAGGAAGCGGCCATCGAGGCACTTCGCAACGGCGCGACCGACTATATCCTCAAGCACAACACCGTGCGTCTGGCCTCCGCCGTGCGTCGTGCCCTGCGCGAAGCGGAAGAGCAGCGCGCCCGCGCCCATGCCGAGCAGGAACTGATCCGCGCCCAGCGTTTCGAGAGCCTCGCCCTGCTTGCGGGCGGGCTGAGCCATGACCTGCGCAACCTGCTGCAGCCGCTGCTGCTCGCGGGCGACACGCTGGAAGATTATGCGGACGATCCGCGCCTCTCGCGCCTGGGCGCGCTGGTGCGCGACTGCGGCCGTCGCGGGCTCGAGATGGTGTCGTCCATGCTGTCCTTCGCGCGCGGTGCCCGCCGCGCCGAACAGGTCCGTCTGGGTGCGCTGCTTGAAGCGCTGAAGCTGCTGCTGGCCGGCAGCGTGCCGCGTAACATCCATATGGAAGTGGACGTCTTCGATCCCGACGTGTCATTCGAAGGCAACCACACCGAGTTGCAGCAGTGCCTGCTGAACCTCTCGCTCAATGCCATGCAGGCCATGCCCGAGGGCGGCACGCTGCGCATCGAGACGGCGCAGGTGAACCTGCCCGATGATTTCTTCGTGGAAGGCGAGCAGCCGGTACCCGGCCGCTACCTGCGCCTGTCGGTCAGCGATACCGGTCACGGCATGCCGCCGGAAGTGCTCGGCCGCCTGTTCGAGCCTTTCTTTACGACGAAGGAGGGCGGCACCGGCCTTGGCCTGCTGTCGTGCAAACGCATCGTCGCGAGCCACGAGGGCCTGATGCGTGTGCGCAGCGTTCCGGGCGAGGGCACGCAGTTCCACCTCTACCTGCCGCTCAACGCGGAAGAGAGCGACGAGCACGAGCAGCACGGCATGGACGCCAGCCTGCAGGGCGAAGCCGAGCGTGTGCTCGTGGTCGTCGAGGAAGCCATGCAGCTGTCGCTGCTGGTCGACACGCTCGACGCGTACGGTTACCAGGCCGGTGCAAGCCAGAGCGGCACCGCCGCGCTGCAGTGGATCGAGGCCCACGGCGTGCCGGACCTCGTCGTCATGGACGCCGACATGAACCTGTTCACCGGCGTACGTACGCTCTCGGCGCTGCTGGACCATGGCTACAAGCGCGCCGTTCTGCTGCTCGCGCGGCCGTCCTCGCCACCGAATCTCGACGAGCTGCCCCAGCTGGATCACCTGTACGTGCTCGACAAGCCGATCCAGTCGCGGGCACTCCTGCGCACGGTGCGCGAAGCTCTCAACGCAAGCGAAACCGCAGCCGGCTAACCGTGTAGGAGCGCGCCCCGCGCGCGACATGTCTTCGCGACCACGTCCGGGACTTCGCGAACGCATCCGGTGTCTGGTGCGTGGATCGTCGCGATTGCGAATGCGCCGTCGCGAAAAGAGGTCGCGCGCGCGGCGCGCTCCTACATGTGTCGGCGGCCGGATCAGTCGATGCCGAGCTTCTTCAGCTTGTAGCGCAGCGCGCGGAACGTGATGCCGAGCTTCTTCGCCGTCGCGGTCTTGTTGTAACGCGACTCCTCGAGCGCCTTGACGATGGTGTCGCGCTCGATGTTGGAGATGTAGTCCTCGAGCGAGCCATCGGTATCGGCGACGCCGCGAACCGGGTGTCCCGCCACGGCGGGTGCCGCCATGGCGGTCGGTTCCGCCGGAGCCGCACCCGCCGCAGACGCCGGCAACGACACCCGCTGCGGCAGCATCAGGTCGTCCGCCTCGATGACGTCGCCCTCGCACATGGCCATGGCGCGTTCGAGGATATTTTCGAGCTCACGCACGTTGCCCGGGAACTGGTAGGCCTCGAGGGCGGCAAGCGCATCGGGCTGCAGCCGTCCCGGGGCGCCGCCGCCCGATTCGGCGGCCAGCTGGCGCAGGATGAACTCGGCCAGCTTGGGCACGTCGCCGCGGCGCTCGCGCAGGGGCGGCACGCGCAGCTCGATCACATTGATGCGGTAGAAGAGATCCTGCCGGAACAGGCCCTGTTCGACGAGCGAGGCCAGGTTCTTGTGGGTCGCGGAAAGAATGCGCACGTCCACGGGAATCTCGTCGCGGCCACCGATCGGGCGAACCGCCTTTTCCTGGATCGCGCGCAGCAGCTTCACCTGCATGTGCAGGGGCAGCTCGGCCACTTCATCGAGGAACAGCGTGCCGCCCTGGGCGGCCTGGAACAGGCCTTCCTTGTCGACATGGGCGCCGGTGAAACTGCCCTTGCGGTGGCCGAAGAACTCGCTTTCCATCAGCTCGGAAGGAATGGCACCGCAGTTCACGGGCACGAACGACCCCGGCGCGCGCGGGCCCAGCTCATGGATCAGGCGGGCGACCAGCTCCTTGCCCACGCCCGATTCGCCGCCGATGTAAACCGGTGCCTGGTTGCGGGCGAGCTTGGCGATCTTCCCGCGCACATCGGCCATGGCGGCCGAGTCGCCGATGAGGCGGTCCGCGCCCGGCACGGCCTTGTTGCCGCTTTCGGCCTTGCGCTCTTCCGACAGCTTCAGCGCCGTGCGCACGAGCCGACGGAGGAGGTGGATATCCACGGGTTTGGAAACGAAGTCGAAGGCACCCGCCTTGAGCGCATTCACCGCGGCGTCGACATTGCCGTATGCCGTGATCATCGCCACCGGCATGTCGGGATGGGTGGCGGCGATCAGTTCGATGATCTCCTGTCCGCTACCGTCCGGTAATCGCATGTCGGTGAAGCACAGGTCATAGCGATTCGCGCCCAGCCGGGCCCTCGCCTCCGTGACGCTCCCCACGGCGTCGACGTCGAGTTCCATGCGACCAAGGGTGATGGTCAACAACTCGCGGATGTCCCGCTCGTCGTCGATGACCAGTACGGACTGCTTGCTCATTGGATCCGGAAGGTTCGCTTAATACGCTGAATGTAACCGCCCGGAGCCCGCGAGCAAAGGGCGCCGTTCACGCCTGGGCCGACATGGAGGCCGAGCCGGCCCTGCGCGCGGGTGGCGTGAGGCTGATCCGGAAGCAGCTTCCGCCGCCCGCCACCCGCACGTACTCGAGGGCGGCCTGGTTGGCTTCCGTCATCTGGCGGGCGAGGTACAGGCCCAGCCCCGTGCCGTATTCGTGGGTGGTGAAGAAGGGTTCGAAGATCTGCGCGGCCACCTTGGGCGGAATGCCGGGACCGCGGTCGATCACTTCCAGGATGGGAACGCCGGCCTCGGAATGCCGGGCCACCAGCATCACGCGGGCCGGTTCGCCGGGCAGTCGGCCATAGCGGAGGGCATTCTGCACGAGGTTCCAGATCACCTGCTGCATGTGCTGCGGGTCGGCCACGGCCGCTACCGGCTCGCTGCCGGACACGGCGCGCAGGATGTCCGAGCCCAGGTCGTTGCCCTGGCGGTATTCGGTCACGAAGTGGTGCACCCACTGGCTCATGTCCAGGGTTTCCGGCCGCGATCGCTCGCGACGCGAGAGCTGGAGGATGTTCTCGATGATCTCGTTGAGGCGGGAGCAATGGTTGTTGATGATCTCGACCATGCGCAGGTCGGTGTCGTTCATGTCCGTGGATTCGGCGAGCAGCTGCGCGGAATAGTGGATGGCAGCGAGCGGGTTGCGGATCTCGTGGGCGATGGACGCGGACAGCCGGCCCAGGGAGCTCAGGGTGAGTTCCTCGGCGCGGCGCGACACCAGCGAGGTATCGTCGAGGAAGATCAGCACGTGCGAATCGTCGTTCGGCGCCAGGCGCGTGAAGCGCGGCACCACCTCGGGCGTGCCATCCGCCAGCATGGTCGCGCTTTCGTCGAGCTTGCCCGAGGCGCGCCAGTGATACAGCCGGCGCGAGAGCTCCGGCGCCAGGCTGCCCAGGTCGCGCTGCTCGGCCGACGGGTTGCCCATGAGCATCCACGCCGATTCGTTGAGCTGGTGGATGCGGTTGCCCTCGTCCACCAGCAGGACGCCGGTCTTCATGCGCCGGATGATCAGTTCGTTGACCTGCGACAGGTTGGCGAGGTCGATCCCGCGCTGCTCCGCCAGGGCCTCGGACGCCCGGATGTTCCGGCCAAGCACATAACATAGGGAGGTACAGGCGAAATACGCCGCGCCGAACAGGCCGTACTCCACGATCTCCCTGTCGGTGCTGTCGGCATCGGCGAAGTCGTAGAAGGAATGACCCAGCATGCCGAGCGTGGCCACCGAGGCGAAGAACATCGACAGCCGGAACGGCAGCAGCAGGGCACCGGTGGCGAGGTTCACCGCGAGCATCATCGAGATGCCCATGCGCACGTCATGCATCAGCACCAGCGCCATCAGGGCGGCGGCTATGTCGAGTGCCAGACCGACGCAGACGATCAGCACCGGGCGGTGAAGGGTGTGCCGGGTACGCGCGACCATGACCAGCGCGGCCAGCAGGTATGCCAGGGCCAGCATCCGCGCGAACAGGGGCTCGGGGAGCATCGGCCAGCTGATGTGCTCGGGACGGAAAGCCAGTGCGGTGTACACGGCGGCCTGGCCCAGGCGGAAGTAGTTGAAAAAGAACAGTTCGTGGCGGGCCGTGGTCTGCGTGGCGCGAGCCCGGGCGACCAGTGACGGCGTAGTGGTGGACACGTGGCTGGTTCTCCGCCGGCGGCCCCCCCGGGGCCTGGATGAAAGCCAGTATAGGCGGCAGGGCGGCTCCGGCAAGCAACGCGTGGGGAAGCGCAAGTCCCTCATTCGCGTCGGAATGCCGCACTGCCTCTTTCCAATCGGGGCGCCTTCCGGGAAAATGCGCGGCTGTATTGCGTCAAATTGGCGCAGTCGACTCCCCCTCCGCCCGGGCCTCGCCGGCCCGCGCGCGATGACCCGTTTTCTCCGTTCGCTCGAGGTATCGAATGAATTTCCACGAGTACCAGGCTAAAGAACTGTTCGCCTCGTACGGCATCGCCGTACCGCCGGGCAAGGTTGCCAACTCCCCCGACTCCGCCGTCGATGCTGCCAAGCACCTCGGCGGCTCCCAGTGGATGGTCAAGGCCCAGATCCATGCGGGCGGTCGCGGCAAGGCCGGCGGCGTCAAGTTCTGCCGTAGCCTCGATGACGTGCGCGCCGCTGCCAAGGGCATGCTGGGCACGAACATGGAAACCTACCAGTCGGCTGGCCGCGCGCTGCCGGTGAACCTGGTACTCGTCACCGACGCGACCGATATCGCGAAGGAACTGTATCTCTCGATCCTGACCGATCGCGACACCAAGTCGATCTCGTTCATCGCCTCCAAGCACGGCGGCGTCGACATCGAGCAGGTCGCCGCCGAAACCCCGGAAGACATCCACACCTTCCAGGTCGACTTCGTCGAAGGCCTCCAGCCGTACCAGTGCCGCGACCTCGGGTTCAAGATGGACCTGAACCCCAAGCAGGTCGGCCAGCTCGTCAAGATCATGATGGGCCTGTACAAGCTGTTCAACGACAAGGACCTCGCCCTCGTCGAGCTGAACCCGCTCGCGATCCTCGAAGACGGTAACCTCGCCGCCCTCGACGGCAAGGTCAACTCCGACGACAACGCCGAGTTCCGCCACGCCGACCTGGCCGCCATGCGCGACCTGACCCAGGAAGACGCCGCCGAAGCCGCTGCCGTCCAGCACAACCTGAACTACGTGACGATGGACGGCACCATCGGCTGCATGGTCAACGGCGCGGGCCTGGCCATGGCCACCATGGACGTGATCAAGCTGGCAGGCGGCGAGCCGGCCAACTTCCTCGACGTGGGCGGCGGTGCCACGAAGGAGCGCGTCTCCGAGGCGTTCAAGCTGATCCTGTCCTCCGACAAGGTGAAGGCCATCCTGGTCAACATCTTCGGCGGCATCGTGCGCTGCGACCTCATTGCCGAAGGCATCATCGCCGCGGTGAAGGAAGTGGGCCTGCAGATCCCGGTCATCGTCCGCCTCCAGGGCACCAACGTCGAGAAGGGCCGCGAACTGCTGGCCAACTCGGGTCTGGCGATCACCCCGGCAGACGATCTCAACGACGCGGCCCAGAAGGCCGTGGCCGCAGCGGCCTGAGGAACTAACACCATGAGCGTTTTGATCAACAAGAACACCAAGGTCCTCGTCCAGGGTTTCACTGGCCAGCAGGGTACGTTCCACGCCGAGCAGGCGATCGACTACGGTACGAAGATCGTCGGTGGCGTGACCCCGGGCAAGGGTGGTTCGGAGCACATCGGCCTGCCCGTGTTCAACACGGTGCGCGATGCCGTCGACCAGACCGGTGCCGATGCATCGGTCATCTTCGTGCCGCCCCCGTTCGCGGCCGACTCGATCCTCGAAGCCATCCACGGTGGCATCAAGGTCATCGTCACGATCACCGAAGGCATTCCGGTACTCGACATGATGCGCGTGAAGAACGTGCTCAAGTCCCACCCCGATGTCGTGCTCGTCGGTCCGAACTGCCCCGGCGTCATCACCCCGGGCGAATGCAAGATCGGCATCATGCCGGGTCACATCCACAAGCCGGGCAAGGTGGGCATCGTCTCGCGTTCGGGCACCCTCACGTACGAGGCCGTGTTCCAGACCACGAACGAAGGCCTCGGCCAGTCCACCTGCATCGGCATCGGTGGCGATCCGATCAACGGCCTGAACTTCATCGACTGCCTGAAGCTGTTCCAGGACGATCCGCAGACCGAAGGCATCATCATGGTCGGCGAAATCGGTGGCAGCGCCGAGGAAGACGCGGCTGAGTTCATCAGCCAGTACGTCAAGAAGCCCGTCGTGTCGTTCATCGCTGGCGCTTCGGCTCCTCCGGGCAAGCGCATGGGCCATGCGGGCGCGATCATCTCGGGTGGCAAGGGCACGGCGGAAGCCAAGTTCGCCGCGCTTGAGAAGGCGGGCGTCACCACCGTGAAGTCCCCGGCTGACCTCGGCAAGACCCTCGCGGGCCTGATGAAGTAAGCCTCGCGCGTTCGGGTGTGTTCTAGAAAGCCGCGACCGGAAGGTCGCGGCTTTTTTTTATCTGCCGGTTTCGTTCAGCGTCCGATGACGGCCGGCCCCCGGTTTGGCTCGTCGTTCCACCGGCGGCCTTCGACCAGGTGCGCGCGGATGCGTCGCTGGTTTGCGCGCGTATAGCCGTAGCAGTTCGAGCGAAACGACGAGGTGCTCGGGTACATGTTGCTTTCGCACCACCAGCCGCCCTTGAAACGTACCTCCGCATCACCGTGCTGCGCACCGAAAAGGTGGCCGAGTTCGTGCGCGACGATGCGGTAGCGACCGCCGACCGACGCGAGGGCGGCATTGCCTTCCTGCCATGCGATGCCGGTGACACCGGGTACGGGCTCCACCAGCGTCAGCAGCACGAACTTGTTCTGGTGCGTGCCGTAGAAGGCGATGTCTTCCGACTCGGCCCAACGCTGCGCCACGTGTGTCCAGTCCACCAGGGCGCGCGCATACCGGTACGGGATATTCGTGACGCCATGGATCGGCGCATGGAAGTTCACATGCAGGCGGATGAAGGGCGCGGTGGTGGTCAGCATGTCGGCGAGCCACCACGACACATACCCGGCATGGATCTGCTCGCGGCTCAGGTAGGGCTCGACATCGTCGTGCGTGAAGATGTGGATTTCGAACCGTCCGCTCGCTGGCGGATCGATGTCGCCTGACGCGCGGCGCGAGCGGTCTGCCCGCTCCGTTACCGGCTGGACCACCTCGTCAACGAAAGGCCCGTCGTTGGGCGCAGCAGGCGCGAGGAAGTGGCTGACCTCGTCGCCGCCCGCGACGAAGCCGGCGACGCGTATGCCGTCTGCGCCGGATACGCTGACGTCGAGTCGGGAACCCGCGCGCGTGACGACGGCAGGCTGGCCATCGAGCCTTCCGACGTACATCAGCGCTTCGACTTCCCCGGGGAACGTGACGCCCACGTCGAGTTTCGACGTGATATCGAGGCGCTTCGGCGATGCGTGGCCTTCGCTTCCGGGTCCGGAGTGGCGGATACCATCAAGATCGAGCGAGCCGGGCAGGGATCCCGCCACGAGTGCATCGAATCGGGCAACCAGATCGGTCGCCGGCGTGGGGGATGGCCCGGCGCTCGCCGGGCTGGTCGCGCCGACGAAGAGTGTCGCCGCGAACGCGAGGTGCCGCAGGAGAGCGGAAGGTCGCCGAGAAGCATCGCGCCGCAGCGAAAAGATCGAACGCAGTGAAAGGACGGAACGTAGCGAGAGGACGGAACACAGCGAGCAGACGGAACGGAGCAATGAAGCAGGTCGAAGGGAGAAAGTGGAACGCATGGGCGTGTCCTTGCCGGTCGGGCGAGGCACGGTAAGTCATTCCCCGCCCCGCATGAATGCCCCGCACGCACGCCACGCAAGAACCCCACGCGACCTGTAGGAGCGCGCCCCGCGCGCGATGGGTGCTCGCATCAAGGCGACGGCAGGCCCCACTGCCCGGACAGTCGCACCTGCTCTTCCCGCGGAAGCAAGACGAACACCGGTTTCTTCTCAGGGTCGAGCCACGCCAGCAACCGTTCCATCGCCTCGTCGGTCATGGCCGTGCACCCGGCGGTCGGCGACGCGGGTGATTTCCAGAGATGCGCGAAGATGCAGCTCCCGGCGCCTTTCCTGCCTTGCGGGTTGTGCTCGATGACGAAGCCGATGCGATAGGCGTGATCACCATGGAAGTGGAGGTCGCGGCGCATGGCTTCGGTCGCGCCAGCGACCGCCTTCGCGCCCACCTTCTTCTCGTCGACGAGCTGGTTGTAATACGGGGAGCTATCCACATCGACGCAGTAATCGGATGCCGTGAGCCCGCGGTAGGGAAGGGCAGTACCGTTGGAGTCGGCATAACCGAACGCCTCGCCCACGCGGAAGACGCCAGCCGGGCTCCGGCCGTCGCCCTCGGCTTTGGCGGGGCCATTCGTCTGCGCCGGGCTGAGGCCCGTGCCCCACGCGCTACCGTTCTTTCCGAGCATGACATCCACTGGCGGGTCGACCGGTTTCCAGCGCGAGCCATCGTCAGGGCTCGCGACGGTGCGCTCGTAAGTGCGCAGCGTGCCATGGTCGGTGTTCCAGCCGGGTGTCGTGACGACGATCATCTGGCGCGAGGCCGACCACGCGCTGGCGTCGCCAGCAAACGCCGGGGTCGCGGACACGACGAGCGTCGCGGAGACGCCGAGTGCAACCATGCCGGTCGCCAACAGGTGCGATGCCAGCATGCGGATGGTGCGGTAGTCAGCCATGGGCATACTCCTCAAAGCGGTTCGAGACCATCGATATGGCGGATTCCCAGCCCCGGCGCGTCACTGGCCGTGATGGCAGCATCGTCGAACATTACGCCCCCGCGTACCGGATCGAAGACACACAGCGATGGCCCATCCAGGTCGATGCGCGTGATGACGTCCGCGTTCGCGATGGCGACGTGCACCGCCGCCGCGACGCCGATGCTGCTTTCGAGCATGCAGCCGATCATGCACTCGACGTCGTGCATGGCGGCGATATCCGCGACGCGCAGGGCATTCGTGATGCCGCCGGCCTTCATGAGCTTGATGTTGATGATGTCCGCGGCGCCCATGCGGATCAGATCGATGGCGTCACGTGGCCCGAACACGCTCTCGTCGGCCATGACCGGCGTGTCCACGTGACCGGTGACGTAGCGCATGCCATCGAGGTCATGCGCCTTGACCGGCTGCTCGACCAGGTCGAGCACGATGCCCGCCTGTTCGAGGGTGCGCAACGTGCGCACGGCCTCCTTCGGCGTCCAGCCCTGGTTGGCGTCCAGGCGCAGGGAGGCACGGGGGCCGACGGCCGCATGGATGGCGCGGACGCGTGCGATGTCGGTGGCGCCTTCCTTGCCGACCTTGATTTTCAGCGACGTGAAACCGCGGGCCAGCGCATCGAGTGCATCGGCCACCATGGTGTCGATGTCGTTCACGCTGATCGTCAGGTCGGTGGTGATCGATGGCGAACCACCTCCCAGCATGCGATATAGCGGAGCGTCGTGCAGCTGGGACCAGAGGTCATGGAGGGCGATGTCGACGGCGGCCTTCGCCGATGCATTGCCCACCAGCGCCGTCTGTACCAGGCGACCGATGCGATTGAGGTCAGCCACGTCTTCCCCGACCAGGCGCGGGCCGATGTAACGGCGGATCGCCTCGATGACCGAGCCGTGCGTGTCGCCCGTGATCAGTGCCGTCGCGGGCGCCGAACCGTAGCCCGTGCGGCCATCGTCGGTGTGCAGTGCGACCACCACGTCTTCCACCTGCGTGACCGTGCGCAGCGCGGTCCGGAACGGTGTCCTCAGGGGCACGCGCAGCAGCGCGAGGCGAACATCCGTGATCTTCATGGGCGCGGTTTTTCCTTCAATGGATGCGCACGATGCTGGTCATGCGATCGACGAATGCCCTTCCGGGTGCCGACATGAGGGGAAGCAGCGGTGTCACGGCCACCTCGTTGAGCTTCACGGCGCGCAGCGTGCCGTCCCTGTCGGCGAAGCTGACGCCGCCCACGTCATGGATCACGTAGGGCTGTCCGTCCACGCTGCCGATCACCATCATCACGTGGCCGGGCATGTAGACCAGGTCGCCCGCGCCGAGCGACATGACGGCCCTGACGCGCGCGTCGTGGCTGTCTTTCGCGGTGTAATCGACATGGTCGAGCGCGGGGCTGTCGGCCTGGTCGCCGGTGTTGCGCGGCATGTTCACGCCCATGCTCCGGTACACGTCCGAGACGAAGCCGCTGCAATCACGCCCGTCGTACGCATGGCCCCAGCCGTAACGCTCGCCGAGAAAGCGGAACGCCTGGCGAACGATGTTGGCGCGCGTGAGTGGCAACGGTTCCGGCGCGGATGCCTCGACGCGTTGCAGGAGCGCGGGCCGGAAGGCGAGTGCGCCCGCGGCATCGCGCACGGGAAGGCTGAGCACCCACGACGTATAAGGGTGCTGCCCGTTGACGGGCCGGTCGGGCGGCGTCGAGGTGTCGAGTGGAAGTCGCGTGCCCATGTCGAGCAGCGCGTCGGAGACGTCGGGCGCCTCGGGAGTGTGAACCGTGCGGGCCTGCGCGGCGGTGATGAGACGGTAAGGCACCGCATCCGCATGGGCGAACACCGTGGCGGCATCCGCGATCGCGATGTCGGCCACCGGGGTCCATGCCGCATAGCGTTCGCTGAGCACGAAGACCCACTGGCCGTCGCGACTGGCATGCACGACGACGACCGGATCGCCCGGGAAGAGCGTGCTTTCCTGGAAGCGGTCGATGTCGATGTCGCCCGCGCGGGTGAACACGCGCAGGTCGGTGGCGTGGCTGCGCAGCGGCGCGCGCCGTACAGCCATGCCGTACCGCGGCGCCACGGTGGCGGGCACGGCGTCGATGGCGTCGTTGGCGAGGATCGACGCGATCGTGGCCGCCGATACCGACTGGCCGGCGACGTCGACGAGCGGTTTCGCGGGGCGTGTGGAAAGCTTGCGCACCCACGCCTGCACGTGTTCCCGCGTGATCGTCGCGGGCAGGTGGCGAAGGTCGTGCATCGACGCGTCGAGCCGAAGGATCTTGGCGTTGAGGGCCGCCACGCCGCGTGCATCGAGGATGACGCGTTCGGCCTCGGGAAGCCGTGCGATCCAGAAGTCCGGCGACAGCTGTGCATCGGTCACGCCCACGATGCCTGACGGCGGCGTGGTGGCTGCGGCTGCGCTCGCCGTCGCCTGCGCCTGGGATGCGCCGGGCAGCATGGCCAGCGCGCACGCCATCGCCGCCGGTAAGGGAAACCACCTCATGCAACGTTCCTCATCATCACGTCCGGCTTCATGAAGCCAGGGTCGAAAGCACGGCGGCAACCACCAGCCCGAAGCCCGTGCCAAGGATATAACCCAGCAGCGCGAGCAGGATGCCTACCGGCACCAGCGCGCGCGAATACGTGGCGGCCAGCACGGGGGTGGCCGCGACGCCGCCGATATGGGCAAGCGAGGAAATCCCGCACAGGTACAGGTCGAAATGAAACACGCGTGCCGCGAGGCAAAGCAGCAGTGCATGGATCGCGATGATGGTGATGCCGCACAACAGGTAGACCGGCGCGGCGGCGATGCCGGCGAAACTGCTCTGCGAGGCGAGCACGGCGACGACCGCGATCAGCATGGCGCTCGATACCGGCTGCGCGCCGGGGAGCCGGGCCAGTGGGGTATGCGCGACGACCAGCCCCGCGACGGTCGCGATCAGGATGGTCCACGTCGTGGACGACACCATGCTTCCCACCGGCAGCAGGACGCTGCCGGCCGCTGCGATGGCTCCGGCGAGGAGGGCCAGGCCCAGCCAGAGCAGCACGCTGTCAGGCGTGGCCGGTGGGCGGGGCGCCTGGCCGGCGACCTCCATGCCTGCACTCGACGTGGCGCGGGCCCAGCGGTTGAAGCGCGGGGCAAGGGGCGCCACGGCGAACAGCACGACGACCCACATCGAATAACAGATCGCGTCCGTCAGCAACGCGGTGGCCAGCGCGGTGTCCGACATGCCGATCGCCTGCTTCACGGCGATGAGGTTCGCCGTTCCACCGACCCAGCTTCCCGACAGCGACGCCAGGGGTTTCCAGCCATCACCGGGTATCCAGTGACGGAACAACAGGTACGCGGCGACGAACGCGATGAAAAGGCTGATCGACGTGCAGACGAAGACGCCGAGTACGCGAGGCCCCAGCGCGAAGATGGCGCGCAGATCGCAATTGACCATCAGCAGGAAGATGAGCGCGGGCACGCCGCGGACGACAAGCGTGGACTGCGCCTCGTGGATGTCCGGCGTGGCCTGCCAGAGGCCCGCCACGGAGAGGGCCGTGACCGTGAGATACGTGAGTACGATGGGCGGCAGGACGTCGAAGACTTTCCAGCCGAAACGCCGTTCGATGGCAGGCCAGAAGCCTGCCGCCAGCAATATCACGGCCAGGTAAGGCCAAACCGACTGGATCACGCCTTCTCCCGTTCAGCCCCCAGGCTTCCCGGCCAGCATAGGTCGAAAACGCGTCATCTGTCAGGATCGTCCCATGCATCGCCATCGTCTCGTTTCGATTCTTCTTTCCTGGGCCTGCGTGTCCGGCGCAGCCACGTGCGTGGCCGGGACACCGCCAGCGGTATCGCCGGCGCGTACGCCGGCGGAAGCCGGCCTGACGGATATCCGCAGCCTGGTGCCGGACATGGCGGAAACGATCCACTACGCCGGCAGCGACAATTTCACCGGCGCTCCCGTCGAAGGGTACGACGCCCCGAAGTGCCTTCTCCGCACGGCGGCGGCACAGGCGCTCACCGCCGTGGAGCAGGACCTTCGCCGACAGGGTTACCGGCTGCACGTATGGGACTGTTATCGCCCGGTCCGCTCCGTGGCCGCGTTCGTGCGCTGGGCGAGTGATCCCGGCGACGTGCGCACGAAGGCCGCCCACTACCCCCGCCTGGGCAAGGACAGGCTGCTGGGCGAATACATTGCGCCGGTGTCGGGACACAGCAGGGGTGCCACGGTGGACCTGACGCTGATGCGCTGCGCCGCGGGTCGCTGCGTCCCGCTGGACATGGGCACCGATTTCGATCTCTTCGACCCGATCGCCCATACGGATGACCCCGGTGCCACGCCGGCGCAACGGGATAACCGGCAGCGGTTGCTGCGTGCCATGGCGGCGCATGGCTTCGTGAACTATCCGGCCGAGTGGTGGCACTACACCCTGCCTTCGGCGGCGGGCTCGTGGATTTACGATGTGCCCGTGAGATGAGGTGCTTTATCATGCAAAGTCCCCGCGACCGCACGGATTCATGATGTCCACCTTTCGCTTTGCCCTGGCCCAGTTCGATTTCCCCGTTGGTGCGACCGCCGACAACGCGCGGCGGGTCAAGGCACTGGCCGACGAGGCACGCGACCGCCTTGGCGCATCGCTGGTGGCTTTCCCCGAGCTGACCCTGTCGGGCTATCCGCCCGAAGACCTCCTGCAGCGGCCGAGCTTCCTGGTCGCCTGCGGGCGGGAGCTGCAGGAACTCGCACAGGGTATCGAAGGCATCGCCGCCGTGGTCGGGCACCCGGAAGCGCAGGGCGCGGATACGGTCTATAACGCCGCCTCGCTGCTGCAGTCCGGCAAGGTCGACTGGACCTACTACAAGCAGGAACTCCCGAATTACACGGTCTTCGACGAGAAGCGCTACTTCGAGCACGGCTCGGAAAGCCGCGTCTTCACGATCGACGGCGTGCGCGTGGGCATGCTGATCTGCGAAGACATCTGGGAGGCCGCACCGGCGGCCGACGCGACGCAGGCGGGGGCGGAGCTCATCCTCGTCATCAATGCGTCGCCCTATGACCAGCGCCAGGCCGCCACCCGCGAAGCCCTGTTGCGGCAGCGCGCCACGGAGAACGGCGTGCCCATCGCCTACGTGAACCTCGTCGGCGGTCAGGACGACCTGCTTTTCGATGGTCACTCCCTCCTGGTGCAGGCCGACGGCGACATCGCCGCCCGGGCGCCGTCGTTCGAGGAAATGCTGCTCGCCGTGGAATTCGACACGGACAGCCGCCGTCTCACCGCCATCGACTGGCCGGCGCCGGATACCCGGTCGGCGGAAGCCGTGATGTACGCCGGCCTCGTGCGCGGGGTACGCGACTACATCGGCAAGAACCACTTCTCGGGCGTGCTGCTCGGGCTATCCGGTGGCATCGACTCTGCCCTGACCCTTGCCCTCGCCGTCGATGCCCTCGGCGCCGACAAGGTCACCGCGGTCATGATGCCGACGGTCTACACCTCGGACCTCTCGCTTCGCGAGGCCAAAGCCCAGGCGGAGCATCTCGGCGTCGAATACCACGTGCTGCCCATCGAGGGCATCTACGAGGCGTTTACCGGTGCCCTGGCGCCGGTCTTCGAAGGACGCCAGCCCGACATCACCGAGGAAAACCTCCAGTCGCGCGCACGCGGCGTGCTGCTCATGGCCATGTCCAACAAGACCGGCAAGCTGCTGCTGTCCACGGGTAACAAGAGCGAGATGGCCGTGGGCTATGCCACGCTGTACGGCGACATGTGCGGTGCATACGCCCCCCTGAAGGACGTGTACAAGACGGTGGTCTACAACCTGTCCCGCTGGCGCGCCGCCGTGGACGGCGGCATTCCGCTCGCGGTCATCGACCGTCCGCCCTCGGCGGAACTGCGCCACGAGCAGACCGACCAGGATTCCCTGCCGCCGTACGACGAGCTCGACGCCATCCTCGAGCACTTCATCGAAGGCGAGGCTTCGGCGGAGGACATCATCGCCGCCGGGCACGACGATGCCACGGTGCGACGGGTGATCCGCATGGTCTTCATCAACGAATTCAAGCGCCGCCAGGCTGCACCAGGACCCCGCGTGACCACGAAGGCGTTCGGCCGCGAACGGCGTTACCCGATCACATCCGGCTGGCGTTGACCATAAGGTAGGAGCGCGCCCCGCGCGCGACATCTTTTCGCGATATGTTCCAAAACTGACGGCTCTTGTTCCGTGCCGCCCCGCAAAAAAATGTCGCGCGCAGGCGCGCTCCTACAAGGCAAAAAAAACCGGCTTTCGCCGGTTTTTCTGTTTCGAATCAATGGTGGCCCGAGAACGGTATCGCCTTACGCCAGATCGACGGGTTGTGCGGCCACTTCGGATCGGTCAGGAACGGATGATTCGGGTAGTTCAGGGCCAGCACCTTGCGGGACTGGTCGGCCAGCGGCATGCGGTCGAGGCCGATGTAGCTGCGGGTGAGGATGGCCAGGGCGTCGCCGGTTTCGGGCGACTGCTGGTAATGCTCCACCACGTACTGCGAACGGTCGGCCGCGGCGATATAGGCGTGGGTACGCAGGTAATACGTCGCCACGTTGATCTCGAACTGGGCCAGCTGGTTGCGCAGGAAGATCATGCGCTGGCGGGCGTCGGTCGCATAGGCGCTGTTGGGATAACGGCGCGTCAGCTGGCTGAAATCGTCGAATGCGGTCAGGTTGAAACCCTGGTCGCGACGGGTGGGGCCGGTGTTGTCACGCTGCAGGTAACGCTCCAGCACGCCACCGGTACGGTCAAAGTTGATCAGACCGCGCAGGTAATAGGCATAATCAGCATGCTTGTGGGTCGGGAACGTCTTGATGAAGCGGTTGATCGTGGAGTAAGCGTCGTCCGGCTTGTTGTCTTTGTACTGCGCGTAGGCCAGTTCGATCTGGGCCTGTTCATTGATGTCGCCAGACGGGAAGCGCGCGATAAGGCGTTGGTAGGCCTTCTCTGCGGCGGCGTAATCGGAATATTCCAGCGAGTTGTGAGCATTGGCATAAAGCCGGTCGACCGGCATCGTGTCAATCGTCTCCTTCTTGCTGCGGAACATAGAGCAGGCGCTCATCGACAGGGCGAGGAAGAGCAGAATGGTGATCTTGGTTACACGCATTGAGAGAGTTCGGATGCTTGAGCGAAAGGGCATGATAGCCCAAACCGGCCTTGGGCCGGGCGAGACGGTATGACGACCGTCCGACACGAGGCCACGATTCCGGTGGCGGCTGCTGGACGGCGTTTCGACCAGACACTGGCCGAGATGTTCCCCGACTATTCACGATCCCGCCTTACCGGGTGGATCAAGGACGGAAAGGTGCTGCTGGACGGCGCCCGGGCCGCCCCGCGCCATCTGGTCCGGGGTGGCGAGAAAGTCGACCTGGAAGCGGAACTCGAAGCCGAGGTCCACGCCCAGCCCGAGGATATCCCAATGGATATCCGTTACGAAGACGACGACCTGCTGATCATCGACAAGCCCGTGGGGCTGGTGGTGCATCCGGGTGCCGGCAATCCGGCGGGTACCCTGCTCAACGCGTTGCTGCACTACCTGCCCAACCAGGCGGAACTGCCGCGCGGCGGTATCGTGCACCGCCTCGACAAGGACACCGCCGGCCTGATGGTCGTGGCCAAATCCATTGCGGCCCATACGTCGCTGGTCACCATGCTCTCCAATCACGACGTCCATCGCCAGTACGAGGCGGTGGTCCTGGGCACCATGGTGTCAGGCGGTACGGCCGACCAGCCTATCGGCCGACACCAGCATGATCGCCTGAAGCAGGGCGTGCGCGAGGTGATCGACGGTGGAAAGGAAGCCGTCACCCATTACCGCGTCCGCGAGCGGTTCCGGGCGCACACCCTGATCCAGTGCAACCTGGAAACGGGCCGGACGCACCAGATCCGCGTGCACATGGCCCACCTCGGTCACCCGCTCGTGGGCGACCAGTTGTACGGGAATGGCCTGCGGCTGCCCCGCGGTGCCAGCCAGGAACTGATCGACTCCCTCCGGGGCTTCCGTCGCCAGGCGCTGCACGCCGAGAACCTCGCCTTCGCGCATCCGATTACCGGGGAGCCCCTGTCGTTCGATTCGCCGCGCCCAACGGATCAGGATGTGCTGATCGAAGCGCTGCGAGCGGATACGGCGATTCACCCGATCGAGGACTGAGCATGGCTGACGCGTGGATCGTCCCGGCATGGGATGCGCCTGAAAGCATCGGTGCCGCGGTGTCCACGCGGCAGGGCCCGGGTGTGTCTGCCGGGCCCTATGGGCGGCTGAACCTCGGTCTTCGCTCCGGCGACGACCCTGCTGCCGTCGCTGCGAACCGGGCGGCACTGGCTCCCGCCCTGCATCTTCCGGCCGAGCCTTCCTGGCTCCGGCAGGTGCACGGCGTGGCCGTGGCCGATGATCCGGCGCCCGGCCCGGACGAGCCGGTAGCCGATGCCGCCATCGCGCGAGGGCCTGGCAAGGTCCTCGCCATTCTCACGGCGGATTGCCTGCCGGTTCTCTTTGCCTCGGCCGATGGGGAAACGATCGGCGCAGCCCATGCCGGCTGGCGCGGGCTGGCGGGGGGAGTCCTCGAGCAGACGGTTTCCGCCATGGCGGCCGGGGGCGTCAGGGCATGGCTTGGCCCGGCGATCGGTGCGGCGTCCTACGAGGTTGGCGAAGAGGTGCGGGCGGCGTTCGTGGATGCAGACGCCGGGGCCGCCGGGGCGTTCCGTTCCACCCGGGCAGGCCACTGGACCTGTGACCTCTATCTGCTCGCGCGGCGGAAGCTGGCCGCCGTGGGCATCGTCGATGTGGCCGGCGGCGGGTTCGATACGTTCACGGATGGCCGGCTCTATTCCTACCGCCGGGACGGCGCGGCCAGCGGCCGCTTCGCCTCCCTGATCTGGACGAGGTAGCCGCGCGCACAGGGCACGACAGCCCCCGCAAGATCCCGCAAGATCCCGGGCACGTGGTAGGAGCGCGCCCCGCGCGCGACATCTTTCCGCGCCACGCTCCCGCGTCCCGCGTCCCGCGTCCCGCGTCCCGCGTCCCGCGCCACGCTCCAGCGTCATCGCGACGTCCCTGCAGCGTTGTCGCGACTCACCCCCAACCTCATCGCGAGGAGATGTCGCGCGCAGGGCGCGCTCCTACGGGGCCGTGACCGGGCTGGGGACGTAGATTTCCGGCTTGACCTTCGGTGGTTCGGTCAGTGCGTGCAGGAAGGCGTTGCGCCACGTCGTGATGTCGTTACGTTCCAGTACGTCCATCATCGACTGCCAGCGCATGCGACGCTCCTTGAGCGGCATCTCCAGGGCGCGTTTCAACGCCTCGGAGACTTCGTCGAGATCGGACGGGTTCACCAGCAGCGCGGCATCCAGTTCCTGCGCGGCGCCGGCGAATCGTGACAGCACCAGCACGCCGGGATCCTGGGGATCCTGGCAGGCGACGTATTCCTTCGCGACGAGGTTCATGCCGTCGCGGAGCGGCGTTACCAGCCCGACCTTGGCCACGCGGAAATAACCCGCGAGCACCTTGTGCCCGAACGACTTGTTGACGTAGCGGATGGGCACCCAGTCCGGCTCTGCATACTGGCCGTTGATGTGGCCGGCGCTGCGCTCCAGCTCGCGGCGCAGTGATCGGTATTCCGGAACGTCGGACCGCGATGGCGGCGCGATCTGCAGCAGCGAGACGCGGCCGCGCAGTTCCTTGTGGTCGCGCAACAGCCGCGCGAACCCGTCGAAGCGCTCGGGCAGGCCTTTGGAATAATCCAGGCGGTCCACGCCGATGATCAGGGACCGATCGTCGATGCTCGCCCGAAGCTTGGCCACGGCACCGCTGTCTTCGGCACGGTGCGCCAGTTCCACGGCCTCGGCCGTGTCGATGCTGATCGGGAATACACCGGCGCGGAAAATGCGTCCGTTGGCGGCGCGGATGCGACCGCCGGTGCGCATCGCCGCGCCCAGTTCGTGCAGGAAATAGTCTTCCAGCGCGCGGAGGTCGCGCTGCGTATGCAGGCCCACCAGGTCATACGACGCCAGTGGCTCTAGCAGCTCCCGGTGGCGGGGCAGGGTGATCAGCAGCCCCGCCGCCGGAAGCGGCGTGTGCAGGAAAAAGCCGATCTTGTTCTCGACCCCGAGCTCGCGCAGCATCGCGGCGAGCGGAATCAGATGGTAATCGTGGACCCAGATGATGTCGTCTTTCCGGATCAGCTTCGCCACGCGCTTGGCGAAGATACGATTGACCCGGAGGTAGCCTTCCAGGTGATCGCGCCGGTAGTCGACCAGGTCGGCGCGATAGTGGAACAGCGGCCACAGCGCCCGGTTGGCGAAGCCGCTGTAGTAATCCTCGAGATCCGCCTTCGACATGTCGATCGTGGCGTAGCTGATGTGGCCGTCTTCGACCTCATGCAGCTCCTTGCCCGTCTCGGCGGCCATGTTGCCGCTCCAGCCGAACCACAGGCCGCCCATTTCCTGCAGCGCCGCGTTCATGGCGGAGGCAAGGCCGCCGGTCTGGGTCTGCTTCGGCAGCGCTACCCGGTTTGAAATGACGACTAGTCGGCTCATTGGGGGCTTGCAGTTCCTTGCGTCAAGCGGGCTTTCACGGAGTCGAGCCAAGCATGGACATCGGCCGGGCTAGACAATGTGAAATCGGCAGAGGAGGGTTCACGGTCGCCTACGCGCACCGACACGCCGTCGCGCGCGTTCACGACGGCGAAGGCGTGCTCATCGGTGAGGTCGTCGCCAAGATAGATCGGCGTGCGTCCCTTGAAGGGGGCAGATTCGAGGAAGGAGGCGATCGCGACGCCCTTGTCCATGCCGCGCGGCTTGAACTCGAACACGTAGCTGCCCGGCTGCAGCTCGAAGTTCGGGTATCGGGCCACGATCCCGGGAGCGCGTCGTGCAAGCTCCGCTTCATGGGCCGGCTGCTCGCGGCAGTGCAGCGCCACCGACCAGCTCTTGTCTTCCACCCGCACCCCCGGCAGGTCGGTCGCCACGGCGTGCACCGCCTCGCGCAGGCTGGCCAGCTCCTCGCGATCGACGGGAACCGTGGTGACGGCGCCCCCGGTATCGCGCCGCTCCAGGCCATGCTGGCCGGCGGCGGCCCAGCCAGGGCGGCCGAAGATGGTGTCCAGTCCGGCGATCGCCCGCCCGCTGACCAGGGCCAGCGCGCCGCCGAGTGCATCGCGCAGGGCGTCGAGCGTGTCGAGCAACCCGGGCGCGACGACGACGCCTTCCGGATCGTCGGCGAAGGGCAGCAGGGTGCCGTCAGCATCGAGGAACAGGGCGTGATCCGGGCTCACGAGGTCGACGGGTGGGCGGGGCAGGGGCGCGCGGACAGCTGTCACGGGATCTCCAGCGGGTGGTAGTGCCCCAGCATGCCGCGCGGCGTGTGAAAAAAGCGCTCCGGCCGACCGTTGAACGAGCGTATACGTACCCGCATCTCTCCGCGCAGAGGCGGCAGCGCGCATAGTGCGCGGGCCACCAATGACTTTTCGGGAGAGACCAACGATGCGAATGGACAGACTGACGTCGCGGTTCCAGCAGGCGCTGGCCGACGCACAATCGCTGGCCGTGGGCCGCGACAACAACATGCTCGAGCCGGCCCATGTCATGGCCGCGCTGCTCGATCAACAGGGCGGCTCCACGGGGCCGCTGCTCACCCAGGCCCAGGTCAACGTGCCCGCCTTCCGCCAGCGCGTGGGCGAAATGCTCGAGCGACTCCCGCGGGTCACCGGGCAGGAAGGCAACATCAACATCAGCAACGACCTCAATCGCCTGCTGAACCTCACCGACAAGCTGGCCCAGCAGCGCGGCGACCAGTTCATCGCCAGCGAGCTGTTCGTGCTCGCGGCGCTGGAAGATCGCGGCGAGGTGGGTGGTGCGCTCAAGGCGGCGGGTGCCACGAAGGATCGCCTCGACACCGCGATCGAGAAGCTGCGCGGTGGCGAGAAGGTCCAGTCGGAGAACGCCGAGGAACAGCGCCAGGCGCTCGAGAAGTACACCATCGACCTGACCGAGCGCGCGGAGCGCGGCAAGCTCGACCCGGTGATCGGTCGCGACGAGGAAATCCGGCGCACCATCCAGGTCCTGCAGCGCCGCACGAAGAACAACCCGGTGCTGATCGGCGAGCCCGGCGTAGGCAAGACCGCCATCGTGGAAGGCCTGGCGCAGCGCATCGTCAATGGCGAAGTGCCCGAGGGCCTGCGCGACAAGCGTGTGCTGTCGCTCGACATGGGCTCGCTCATCGCGGGCGCGAAATTCCGCGGCGAGTTCGAGGAGCGCCTGAAGAGCGTGCTGAGCGACCTGTCGAAACAGGAAGGTCGCGTCATCCTCTTCATCGACGAGCTCCATACCATGGTCGGCGCCGGCAAGGCCGACGGCGCCATGGATGCAGGCAACATGCTGAAGCCTGCGCTCGCGCGCGGCGAGCTGCACTGCATCGGTGCCACGACCCTCGACGAATACCGCAAGTACGTCGAAAAAGACGCGGCACTGGAGCGACGCTTCCAGAAGGTCTACGTGGGCGAGCCGAGCGTGGAAGACACGATCGCGATCCTGCGCGGCCTGAAGGAGCGCTACGCGGTGCACCACGGCGTGGAGATCACCGATCCCGCGATCGTTGCCGCGGCCACGCTGTCGGCCCGCTACATTCCGGATCGCCAGCTGCCCGACAAGGCCATCGACCTGATGGACGAAGCGGCGTCGCGCATCCGCATGGAAATCGACTCCAAGCCGGAGGAGCTCGATCGCCTCGAACGCCGCCTCATCCAGCTCAAGATCCAGCGCGAGATGCTCAAGAAAGAGCACGACGACGAATCGCGCCAGCGGCTCGCCACGCTCGAGGCCGACATCGAGACGCTGGATCGCGAGTTCTCCGACCTCAACGAGGTCTGGAAATCCGAGAAGGCGATGCTGCAGGGCGCGACGAAGATCAAGGAGCAGATCGAGCAGGCGCGCCTGGACCTCGAATCGGCACAGCGTCGGCAGGACTACGGCGCCATGAGTGAGATCCAGTATGGGCGGCTGCCCGAGCTGGAAACGCAGCTGGCAGCCGCACAACAGGCGGAGAAGCAGGACTTCACGCTGTTGCAGGATCGCGTCACGGCCGAGGAGATTGCCGAGGTGGTCGCACGCTGGACCGGCATTCCCGTCAATCGCATGCTGGAAGGCGAGCGCGAGAAGCTCCTGCAGATGGAAAGTGCCTTGCACAAGCGCGTGGTCGGGCAGGAAGAAGCCGTGCGGGCCGTGTCGGATGCCATCCGCCGTGCGCGTGCGGGGCTTTCCGATCCGAACCGCCCTTATGGCTCGTTCCTGTTCCTCGGTCCCACGGGCGTGGGCAAGACCGAGCTGTGCAAGGCGCTGGCCGATTTCCTGTTCGACACGCAGGACGCGATGGTGCGCATCGACATGAGCGAGTTCATGGAGAAGCACTCCGTGAGCCGCCTGGTCGGCGCGCCCCCGGGTTACGTGGGCTACGAAGAAGGTGGTTACCTGACCGAAGCCGTGCGCCGCCGCCCGTACAGCGTGATCCTGCTCGACGAAGTGGAGAAGGCGCATCCGGATGTCTTCAACATCCTGTTGCAGGTCCTCGATGACGGGCGTCTGACCGATGGCCAGGGCCGCACCGTGGATTTCCGCAACACGGTCATCGTCATGACCTCCAATCTTGGCTCGAACCTGATCCAGGAGCAGGCCGGTGACAGCGAGGCCGATTACATGCAGATGAAGGCATCGGTACTCGGCGTCGTACAGGGGCATTTCCGCCCCGAGTTCATCAACCGGCTCGACGACCTGGTGGTGTTCCGTCCGCTGGACAAGAAACAGATCCGTTCGATCGCGCGCATCCAGCTGGATTACCTCGGCCGGCGGCTGGCCGAGCGACAGCTGTCCATCGATGTCAGCGACCGGGCGCTGGACATGCTCGGCTCCGCCGGTTTCGATCCGGTATACGGTGCGCGTCCGCTGAAACGGGCGATCCAGCAGCAACTGGAAAACCCCCTGGCGCAGCGCATCCTCCAGGGCGCGTTCTCACCCGGACAGACCATCCGCGTGGATTCGGACGGCAGCCACCTGAGCTTCGCGGCGGAGTAACTACCCGCCGCGACCCCGGCACGCTCCCGCGCCTCAGAACCGGAAGCCCACCTTCGCGTAGTAATAGCGGCCGTTGAACCCGAACGGGGACAAGGCCGAATACTGCAGGCCGCTGAAATAGTCCTCGCCACTATCCGTCGGGCTGACGCGCTTCGGATACTGGTTGGTCACGTTGTCGACGCCGAGCGTGAAGTTCCACATGTCGATCGTGTATCCGCCCGACAGGTTCAGCAGCCACCGCGCTGCAAACGACTGGTCGGTCGTCGGGTCCGTGTTGATGCGGGTCACCGAGCCGTAGCGGGTCAGGTCGGCGTGCGCATTGAAGCCGCCGCCCGTCCAGTCGCCACCGAGCAGGAACTTCGTGCGCGGCGTGGCGTTGGTGAGGATGCCCTGGCTCGAACGGCCGAACAGCTCGATCGGCCCCGACGAATTGTCCTGCAGCACCTGCGGCGTGGCACCCACGGAGAGCACTTTCACCTTGTTGTAGTTGCCGCTGGCAAGCAGGTTGAACTGGCCCCAGCTGTCGGTGGGTACGCGGTAGTTCAGCACCAGGTCGGCGCCGCGCGTGCGCGTGGCGGCGGCATTGGCGAAGTACTGGATCGCGGTGACCTGCTGACCCGGCACCACGCTGTTGAAATACGCCGCGAGCAGCGGATCGGTCAGGCTGATCGTGTCGGAATAAAGGATCTGGTGCCAGATCCGGATCTGGTAGACATCGAGGGTGGCGCTGAAGTCGGCGATCGGTTCCCATACGGCGCCGACGCCGTAGTTGACCGACTTTTCGGGCTTCAGTGATTTGGCGCCCAGGGCGACCGCTGCCGGATCGGACGTACGGTACGTACCCGTCTGTGCGAGCTGGCCGGTGGTCGGGTCGATGATGGTCACCACCGACTGGTAGTTCTGCTGCGCCAGCGACGGCGCACGGAACCCGTTCGACACCGTGCCGCGCAGCGCGAACTCCGGGGTGAACTGGTAGCGGGCCGACAGCTTGCCGGAACGCGTGGACCCCGAGTCGCTGTAGTGCTCGTAGCGACCCGCGACGCCCGCCGAGAACTTGTCGGTGACATCGGTTTCAAGGTCGACGTAGGCCGCCTCGCTATGGCGCGTGAAGTTGCCCGCCGCCGCAGGCGTGAGGCCCGGGAAGACCTGCGCGCCACCGGCGTAAGGCGTATCCGTGCCGGGGATCAGGGTGTCCTGGTTGAAGTAGTAGGAGGCGGCATCGCCCGCATCGATCGTGTACTTCTCCTTGCGGTATTCCGCACCGAAGGCGAGGGTCAGCGGGTTAGGCAGCCAGCCCACGCTGAAGTCCTTGCCGATGTCGACGTTCGCGACGCTCTGCGCGTTCTTGAACGTGCCGGCATTGAAGTAGGTGGGCGACGCGCCGGTGGAGTAGAACAGGTTGGTGTTCACGCTGTTCTGCACGTTGAACACGAGGTTGTTGATGCCGTAGTTGCCGGAGGCATCCCAGCGCCATCCACCATCGGTGACACCCTTCACGCCGAGCACGGCGGTCGAGTCGTTGGTGTGGTTCACGATCTGCGGGAGGAAACCATCGGGGTAGTACGCAGGTACGTTGCGTGCGTTGGTCGCGCCACGGTAGTAGCCATTCGATGTCACGTCGCGACGGCTCAGGCTGAGGAAACCGTAGAGGTCGACGTTGTGGGCGACTTCGTACTGGAAGTTGGTAAGCGTCTGGTAGGTCTTCACCGCGGGATCGCCATAGCGCTGGTGCGCCACGTTGCCGTCGGCCGCCTCCTCGGGCGTGAACAGGCTCACCGGCGAGGCGCGATTGGTATTCATCGAGTCCTGGTAGTTCCAGGCCACGCGCAGCCATCCCTTCGCGTCGGCACCCTTGCCACCGAGATCGATGCCCAGCGAGCCATCGATCCCGTTCGTCTCGCCGTCGCCCTTGTCCATGATCCCGTAGTTTACGCCGATCGAATTCTTGCCTGCGCCTGCACCGTGCTTCAGGACGACGTTGATGACGCCGGCGATGGCGTCGGAACCGTACTGGGCAGCCGCGCCGTCACGGAGTACCTCGATGTGGTCGATGGCGGAAATGGGAATGGAGTTCAGGTCGGCAGGCGCGGAACCGCGGCCGACGGAGTTGTTGTAATTGACCAGCGCGGAGGTGTGGTAACGCTTGCCATCCACGAGCACCAGCGTGGCATCCGGCGAGAGGCCGCGCAGGCTGGCAGGGCGGATCGCATCGTTGCCGTCGTTGATGGCCGGTCGCGGGAAATCCAGCGACGGCAGCAGGCGCCCGAGGGCGGTGGCCAGGTCCGTCGCCCCGCTCGACGTCAGGTCCTTCGGCGAGAGCACGTCGATGGGCGAGAGTGAGCTCGCTTCGGTACGCGTGGTGCTGCGGGTGCCGGTCACGACCACCTGGTCGAGCTGGCGTGCCTCCTTCTCGGGCGGCGGCGTGGTGTCTTGTGCGTGGCCCGGCAGTACAATCATGAGTCCGAGAGCCGGGAGCCAGAAACTGGCCGAGCGCCTGCGTCGGAGGGTTTTTCCTGTCTTCATCGATGGGTCCCCAAAGCGAGCTACGCACACAGGGCGGGATTGCCCCGCGGACGCGGTCGAAATGCCGCGCTGGGATTCACGCTATGCATGCACCTCGATGCGCGTCAACACAGTTGTCACGCGTGCGCCATACTGGGGAAACGGAGGCATGTATAGCCCTTTATTCATGGCGTTGGCACGTTTCTGGCTCGTAATACCATGTTGGTGCAACGCAAGACCCTGCAGGCGCGGAGATTCAAAAAAGTCCGCGCCGGCCAGATAATGCGCCCCTGAATCCAGAGGCTTTTCGTTCCATGCCCATCTACGAATTCCAGTGCAAGGCCTGCGGCCATCGCTTCGAGCGCCTGCAGAAAATGTCAGACCCCGACCCGGCGGTCTGCCCCAGCTGCGGCGAGCCCCAGGTCGGTCGGATGCTGAGCGCGCCGCAGTTCCGCCTGGCCGGCGGTGGCTGGTATGAAACGGACTTCAAGAAAGACGGCGACAGAAAGAAGAACCTCGTCGAGGGTTCGTCGGGCGCCCCTGCGACCGCCGCAGCTCCGGCCCCGGCGGCAGCGCCAGCCCCTGCGCCTGCGCCGGCCCCGGCTCCTTCCGGTGGTTCGAAACCCTCGGGAGACTGACGCCCGACGCCCGACGCCCGGCGCTGCGCCAGGGCGTCATGCGTGCGTCCCCCGCGCCAGCGGCCGGGTGGACGCGCCACCAGCGATTTCTTGCGATCCGTTCAAACTGCGTTTTGCCTGCCTCCGATAGGTTTGCGTCACACACATCGGAGGGCAGGGGTATGAATCGCATGCTTGGAGGGGTCGTCGCGCTGGCGATGACGGTGGGCCTGTTCGTGGCGATACCGACGGCTCACGCCCAGCGGGGCGGCGGCGGTGGCGGGACCATCAGCTGCGGCAGCGTCGACGGCAAGCGCACCTGGTGCAACGTGCCCTGGCGCGACGCCCGTCTGGTCCGCCAGGACTCGAAGACCAACTGCTCCCGCGGGCGCAACTGGGACATGGACCGCCGCGGCCTCTGGGTCGACGACGGCTGCCGGGGCATTTTCCAGGAGGCAGGCGGTTACGGCGGCGGCCCCGGCTGGGGTGGCAATGACGGTCGCCCGGGCCCCGGCGGCGGTCGCCCCGGTTATGGCGGGGACCGGCCGGGCTATGGGGGCGGTGGCCGCATCGTTTCGTGCGACAGCACCAACAACAAGCGCGTCATGTGTCGCTGGCCCATCGGTCGCGGTGCACGCCTGGTCGAGCAGACCTCGAAGAGCGACTGCAGGGAAGGCTACAGCTACGGCTTCACGCGCGACGGCATCTGGGCCGACCGGGGCTGTCGCGGCCAGTTCGACATCGGGCGCTGAGGCCGCCTGGCAGCCGCTTGGGAGACCCCGGTCGTGGTACGATCCGGGGTCTTTTCCCACGCTAAAGACCGCCTTGGCGGTTGCCGGAGCTTCAAGCGCATGCGCACCCATTTCTGCGGACTCATCGACGAGTCGCTGGTCGGCCAGACCGTCACCCTTTGTGGCTGGGTCAACACCATCCGCCTCCAGAGCCACGTGGCCTTCGTCGACCTGCGCGACCACGAGGGCATCGCCCAGGTGGTCATCGAACGCGAGAATGCGGCGGCCTTCGCCGTTGCCGGCGAACTGGGTTACGAGTACTGCCTCAGGGTCACCGGCCAGGTCCGCCAGCGTCTCGCTGCCAACGACAAGCTCAGGACCGGCACGGTCGAGCTGCTGGCCGACACGGTGGACGTCCTCAACGCCGCGCGCGATCTTCCCTTCGCGCTGCACGAGACGCCGAACGAAGACATGCGGATGACCTACCGCCACCTCGACCTGCGCCGTCCGGAGATGCAGCAGATGATGCGCACCCGCACGAAGCTCGTGCGCGAGCTGCGTCGTTACCTCGACACGGCAGGCTTCCAGGACATCGAGACCCCGATCCTCACCAAGGCCACGCCGGAAGGCGCGCGCGACTACCTCGTGCCCAGCCGCGTGCATCCGGGCCAGTTCTATGCATTGCCGCAGTCGCCGCAGCTCTTCAAGCAGCTGCTGATGATGGCGGGCTTCGATCGCTACTACCAGATCGCCCGCTGCTTCCGCGACGAAGACCTCCGCGCCGATCGCCAGCCGGAATTCACCCAGCTCGACCTGGAGTTCGCGTTCGTCGAAGAGCGTGACGTACAGGACTTCGTCGAAGACCTCATCCGCCATGTATTCCGCGAAGTGCGGCAGGTCGAGCTCGACCCCAGCTTCCCGCGCATGACCTACGCCGAAGCGATGCGCCGCTTCGGTTCCGACAAGCCCGACCTGCGCATTCCGCTCGAGCTCACCGACATCGCCGATGCCGTGAAGCATGTGGAGTTCAAGGTGTTCTCCGGCCCGGCGAACGATCCGGCCGGTCGCGTCGCGGCACTGCGCGTGCCCGGTGCCGCCGACCTGTCGCGCAAGGACATCGACGGCCTTGCCGAATATGCCGGCAAGTACGGTGCGAAGGGTCTTGCCTGGCTGAAGGTCGACGACCTCGCCAGGGGCCGCGAAGGCATCAACTCGCCGGTGGCCAAGTTCCTCGACGACAGCGCGCTCGAGCAGGTGCTGTCGCTGACCGGCGCCGCCTCGGGCGACATCGTGTTCTTCGGTGCAGGCAGCTGGAAGACGGTCACCGACTTCATGGGCGCGCTGCGCATCAAGCTGGGCCGCGACCGTGGCCTGGTCGAGAACGCATGGAAGCCGCTGTGGGTCACCGACTTCCCGATGTTCGAATACGACGAGGAAGAGAAGCGCTACGTGGCGCTCCACCATCCGTTCACGGCGCCGAAGGTCGACGACATCGCCGACCTTCGTGCCAACGCGGCGACCTCGGTCAGCCGTGGCTACGACATGGTGCTCAACGGCAACGAGATCGGCGGCGGCTCCATCCGTATCCATCGCCCCGACATGCAGAGCGCGGTGTTCGAGCTGCTCGGCATCGGCGCCGAAGAAGCGGATGCCAAGTTCGGGTTCCTGCTGAAGGCGCTGCGCATGGGCGCGCCGCCCCATGGTGGCCTCGCGTTCGGTATCGATCGCATCGCCGCCCTCATGGCGGGTACGGAATCCATCCGCGACGTCATCGCGTTCCCGAAGACCACGAGCGCTCAGGACCTGATGACCAACGCCCCGTCGCCGGTCTCCGAGCCGCAGCTCAAGGAACTCCACGTCCGCGTCGCCGCCGTGGAGGCGCTGAAGTCCTGATCACGTCCCGGAACATACGCCGATGAGCAACCCGCCAGCGGACGTCCTGCTTCTCCACGGCTTGTGGATGCGCGGGTTCGCCATGGCCATGCTCCATCGGCGGCTCCGCGAGGAGGGGTTCCGGGTGCATCAGTTCGAATACATGAGCGTGGCCGCGCCGCCGGAGCAGGCGATCGAACGCCTGCGCAAGCGTATCCGCGGTCTCGGTCCGGAGACCGTCCATGTGGTGGGCCACAGCCTGGGCGGCATCCTCGCGCTGCTCGCCTGCCGGGAAGACGACCTGCCCGACGGTCGCATCGTCTGCCTCGGGTCGCCGCTCAACGGCAGTGCCGCGGCCCGTGGCCTCACCAACCGCTGGGGCGGCGACATGCTGCTCGGCCGTTCGAAGGAGTTGCTCGAGCACGGCCTCGATCGCTGGGACGGCAAGCGCGAGGTCGGCATGATCGCCGGCCGCCAGCCCGTGGGCCTCGGCTCGCTGGTCGGCGAGATCGGAACGGAGCACGATGGCTCCGTCGGCGTCGAGGAAACCCGCCTGCCGGGCCTGTGTGCCCATTGCGTGCTCGAGACCAGCCACACCGGAATGCTCGTGTCAGCCGACGTCGCACGCCAGGCGGCGTACTTCCTGCGTGAAGGTCGGTTCGACACCCCCTTAGCCCCCTGACACGATTGCAGCTAGAATCGCGCCTCGTCTGTCCGGTAAGTCCAGGAATCGAACATGGGAAGAGGCCCTTCCATCGAAGGTCGCAAGAACGCCGAAGACGCCAAGCGCGCCAAGGTCTTCACCAAGCTGATCCGCGAAATCACCATTGCCACCCGTGGCGGCGTGCCCGACCCCAACGGTAATCCGCGCCTGCGCGCCGCCGTGGACAAGGCCCTGGCCGCCAACATGACCCGCGACACGATCGACCGCGCCATCAAGCGCGGCTCGGGTGCCGAGGGCGGCGCCGACATGCACGAGATCCGCTACGAGGGTTACGGCCCCGCGGGTACCGCGCTGATCATCGACTGCGTCACCGACAACCAGACCCGTACGGTCGCCGATGTCCGCGCCGCGCTGACCAAGCTCGGCGGCAACCTCGGCACGACCAACTCGGTGGCGTTCCAGTTCACCCACGTGGGCCAGGTCGTCGTGCATACCGGTGGCGACGCCGACATCGAGGCAAAGCTCGAGGAAGCCGCCATCGAGAACAACGCCGAAGACATCGTCATCGAGAACGGTATCGGCACCGTGCTCCTGCCGGCGGATCCGATCGCCGTGGAAGCCATGCGCAAGGCGCTGGCCGCCGCCGACTTCACCGTCGACGGCTCCGACGTGGTCATGCGTCCGAACGGTCCGCTGGTCACGCCCACGGGCGAAGCGCTCGAGCATTTCGAGAAGCTGCTGGAGCGCCTGGGCGCGCTCGATGACGTGGACGAGGTCTACCACAACGCCATCCTGCCAGCCCAGGATGCGGAAGACGCGTGAGGCCTTACCGGCCTTTCCTGTCCCTCCTCGTGAAACCGGCGCTGTCATGACCCGCATCCTCGGTATCGATCCGGGCAGCCAGCGCACGGGCGTGGGCGTGATCGACGTGGCCGACAATGGCGCGCTGACCCACGTCTGGCATGGCGCGCTGGTGGTGGCGGGCGAAGCCACCTTCCCGCTGCGCCTGAAACGCATCTTTGACGAACTCTGCGAGATCATCGGCACGCACGATCCGGCGGAAACCGCGATCGAGCGCGTGTTCATGGCACGCAACCCCGATTCCGCCCTGAAGCTGGGGCAGGCGCGCGGTGCAGCCATCTGTGCCGTCGTCAGCAAGGGAATCGTGGTGCACGAATACGCAGCGACCGAGGTCAAGCAGTCGGTCGTAGGCACCGGCCGCGCCGACAAGACCCAGGTGCAGCACATGATCGGGATGCTGCTGGGCATCAAGGGCCCGCTGCAGGCGGACGCCGCCGATGCGCTGGCCGTCGCGATCACGCATGCACACACCCGATCCAGTATTGAACGCGTGGGTATCCCGCGCACGGCATGGAGACGTCGCCGATGATCGGCCGCCTGCGAGGCATTCTAATCAGCAAGCAGCCACCGTCGCTTCTCATCGAAGTGGGCGGCGTGGGCTACGAGGTCGACGCCCCCATGTCGACCATCTACGACCTTCCGGCCACGGGCAAGGAAGTCATCCTCCTCACCCACTACGCGGTGAAGGAAGACGGCGTCGCCCTCTATGGCTTCATGCGCGAGTCGGAGCGGGCGATGTTCCGCCACCTGCTCAAGGTCAGCGGCATCGGCGCGAAGATCGCGCTGGCCGTCCTGTCCGGGGTGTCCACCGACGACCTCTCGAGGCTCGTGCATGCGGCCGACGTCGTCGCGCTGACGAAGATCCCCGGCATCGGCAAGAAGACGGCCGAACGCATGGTGATCGAGCTGCGCGACCGCGTGGATGCCGTGGGCGTACGCCTGCCGGCATCCTCCATGGGCGGTGCGCCCGTGCCGGTCGATCCGGTCAGTGAAGCCACCGTGGCGCTGCAGCAGCTGGGCTACAAGCCCGTGGAAGCCGCGCGCCTGGTGCAGAAAGCCGCCGCAGAAGGCGATACGGCCGAGGCCATCATCCGCAAGGCGCTGCGCGCCGCGCTGGGGAGTTAACCATGGGCCACAATCCGGCTGACGATCTGAAGAACGCCCACGGCAAGAAGCTCGCCGCGCTGGCGATGGGTGCCATCGGCATCGTGTTCGGCGACATCGGCACGAGCCCGCTCTACACCATGAAGGAAACGCTCGGCACGCACGGCATGACGCCGCAGCCGGCCGCCGTGCTCGGCGTGCTGTCGCTGATCTTCTGGTCGCTCCTCATGGTGATCTCGCTCAAGTACGTGACGTTCGTGATGCGTGCTGACAACAAGGGCGAGGGCGGCATCATGGCGCTCATGGCGCTGGCGCAGCGCAGCGTGGCGGGTTCGCCGCGATCGCGCTGGGTGCTGGCGGCCATCGGCATCTTCGGCGCATCCCTTTTCTATGGCGATGGCGTGATCACGCCCGCCATGTCGGTGCTGTCGGCGGTAGAGGGCATCGAGGTCGCCGCGCCGTCGCTCGAGACCTACGTGTTGCCGATCTGCCTGGTGATCCTGCTGGTCCTGTTCGCCATCCAGCGGCATGGCACCGAGATCGTGGGCAAGGCGTTCGCGCCCGTCATGACGCTATGGTTCCTGGTGCTTGCATGGCTCGGCCTGCGCCAGCTCGTCGATCATCCGCAGGTCCTCTACGCGCTGAATCCGATCTATGCGGTGCGTTTCTTCACCGAGCATGGCCGCCAGGCCTTCATCGCCCTGGGCGGCGTGGTGCTCGCGCTGACTGGTGGTGAGGCGCTCTACGCCGACATGGGGCACTTCGGGAAGAAGCCGATCCGGCTGGCGTGGTTCTTCTTCGTGCTGCCCGCGCTGCTGATCAATTACTTCGGGCAGGGCGCACTGCTGCTGCACGATCCGTCCGCCATCGAGAACCCGTTCTACAAGATGGTGCCGGAAAACCTGCTGTATCCGATGATCGCACTGGCCACCGCCTCGGCCGTCATCGCCTCGCAGGCGGTCATCTCCGGTGCGTTCTCCATGACGCGTGAAGCCATGTCGCTGGGCTATTCGCCACGCATGGCCGTGGTGCACACCTCCCACGAAATGTCGGGCCAGATCTTCGTGCCGTGGGTGAACCGCATGCTGCTGGTGCTGGTACTCCTGGCCGTGATCGGGTTCCGTTCGTCGAACAACCTCGGCGCGGCCTACGGCATCGCCGTGACGGGCACCATGACCATGACCACGCTGCTGGCGCTCGTCGTGGCCCGCTTCCGCTGGAAGTGGCACTGGTCCGCGGTCATCGTCGTGGGCGTGATCTTCCTCATCACCGACCTGTCGTTCTTCGGCGCCAACGCGCTGAAGATCGCCCACGGCGGCTGGTTCCCGCTGGTGCTGGGCGTCGTCATCTTCACCATGATGACCACCTGGCGCCGGGGCAGGGACCTCGTGGTCCGCGAGATCAAGCAGTCGGGGCTGGCGCTGGAGCCCTTCGTCGCGAACATCGCCGACCATCCGCCGCTGATCGTCCCGGGGACGGCCGTGTTCCTCACGGCCAACCAGAACGCCGTGCCGCACGCGATGCTGCATAACCTGAAGCACAACAAGGTGCTGCACGAGCGCAACGTACTGCTTACCGTCGAGATGCTCGAGACACCGGTCGCGGACTTCGACGAGCGCCAGGAAGTCATCGAGTACGGCAACGGCTTCTTCGGCCTGCAGCTGCGATACGGCTTCGCCGAAGATCCGAACATCCCGGCGTCGCTGGCGCGGGCGAGCTCGCTCGGCCTCGACTTCGACATGATGGACACGACGTTTTTCCTGTCCCGCGAGAACATCGTCGCGGACAAGCGTCGCCCGGGCATGGCGCTATGGCGCGACAAGCTGTTCGTGTTCCTCGCGCGCAATGCGATGCCGGCCACGGCATTCTTCCAGATCCCGGGCAATCGCCTGATCGAACTGGGTGCGCAGGTGGAGATCTGAAAGAACCCCGGCATGGCCGGGGTTTTTTTCCCGCAGGGCGCCCTTTAGCGGTAGTCCGGGCGGGTGCGGGCGGGGTATGGCGAGCCCAAGACCTGCCATAATGCGGGCATGTCCGAGCACCGCATTATCTCCTCCGTCGCCGCCATGGATGACGACGCGCTGGAAGCCAGCATCCGACCCAGGCGGCTCGCGGAGTATCTCGGGCAGCAGACGGTCAAGGAGCAGATGTCCATCTATATCGAGGCCGCCCGTCGCCGACAGGGTGCGCTCGATCACGTGCTCATCTTCGGGCCGCCCGGGTTGGGCAAGACCACGCTCTCGCATGTCATCGCCAACGAGCTGGGGGTCAACGTGCGCTCCACGTCGGGGCCGGTGCTGGAGCGCGCCGGCGATCTCGCCGCGCTGCTGACCAACCTCGAGAAGAACGACGTGCTGTTCGTGGACGAGATCCACCGGCTGTCGCCCGTGGTGGAGGAAGTGCTCTATCCGGCCATGGAAGACTTCCAGATCGACATCATGATCGGCGAAGGGCCCGCCGCGCGTTCGATCAAGCTCGACCTGCCGCCCTTCACGCTGATCGGTGCGACGACGCGCGCCGGCCTGCTGACGGGCCCCTTGCGCGACCGCTTCGGCATCATCCAGCGCCTGGAGTTCTACAGCGTCGACGAGCTGACGGCCATCGTGCGTCGCGCCGCCCGCATCTTCGACATCGAATGCGAGCTCGAGGGCGCGGTGGAGATCGCGCGCCGGTCGCGTGGCACCCCGCGCATCGCGAACCGGCTGCTGCGCCGCGTGCGCGACTACGCCGAGGTCCGTGGCGACGGCAGGATCACCCATGACCTGGCCCGCGCCGCCACCGACATGCTCCGGGTCGATGCCGACGGGCTGGACGATCTCGACCGCCGCCTCCTGCGCACCATCATCGAAAGCTTCGACGGCGGCCCGGTCGGCGTCGAGTCGCTGGCCGCTGCCCTCAGCGAAGACCGCGGCACCCTCGAGGATGTCGTGGAGCCTTACCTCATCCAGCAGGGCTACCTGATCCGCACGGCGCGCGGCCGCATGGCATCGGCCAAGGCCTGGCGCTACCTCGGCCTGAACCCGCCCCCGCGCCAGTCGGCCTCCCCGGACCTTTTCGCGAGCGACGAATGACCGCTTTCACCTGGCCTGTCCGTATCTACTGGGAAGACACCGACGCGGGTGGGGTGGTCTACCACGCCAACTACGTCCGTTTCATGGAGCGGGCCCGCACGGAATGGCTGCGGGCGCAGGGCATCGACCAGCTCGCCCTGAGCGAAACCTCGGGGCTCGGCTTCGTGGTCCGCGACATGCAGCTCGATTTCCACCGTCCGGCCCGTCTGGATGATGAACTTGCTGTCAGCGTAATCGTCAAAGAGCGGCGTTCAGCCAGTATGCTGTTCGGTCAGGAGATTGTGCGCGGGGGCACGACGCTGGTCCGCGCCACGGTGCGGGCCGCCTGCGTGAACCTCGCGACCATGCGGCCGGTCCAGATCCCGGTTGGCCTGTTCCCCGACGACAACCTCAATTCCTAAAGCCTGGATACGGGCGGAGAGCCTTCAAGCGATGAACGGTGGACTGAACATTTTCAAGCTGGTCGCGGAAGCGAGCCTGCCCGTACAACTGGTATTGCTCGTGCTGCTGGTGTTCTCGTTCCTGTCGTGGGTGATCATCATCCGCAAGTACACCCAGCTGAAGACCGCGCACGACAATGCCGAGACCTTCGAGGACCGCTTCTGGTCCGGCGCCGATCTCGCCGCGCTGTTCCGCGAGGTGGGTAACCGCGACGGCAAGCACGGCATCGAGAATGTCTTCGAGGCCGGCTTCCGCGAGTTCGCGCGCCAGCGCCAGCGCCGCGTCACGGATGCCAGCCGCATCATGGAAGGCTCCGAGCGCGCCATGCACGTGGCCGGTACCCGCGAGATCGGCAAGCTCGAGCAGAACCTCGAATTCCTTGCCAACGTCGGCTCCATCAGCCCCTACGTGGGCCTGTTCGGCACCGTGTGGGGCATCATGGGTGCGTTCCAGGGCCTGGGCGAGATGAAGGACGTCACGATCTCCGTGGTCGCGCCGCACATCTCCGAGGCGCTGATCGCGACGGCCATGGGCCTGTTCGCCGCCATCCCGGCGGTCTGGGCCTATAACCGTTATGCCACCAGGGTGGAGCGCATCGCATCGCGCTACGAGGTCTTCCAGGAAGAATTCTCGTCGGTGCTGCAGCGCCAGATCCACGCCGACGACCCGGTCTGAGCCCGTACCATGGCCTCGCGCAGATTCCCTCGCCGCCACAAGCGGAAGCTGAAGTCCGAGATCAACGTCGTGCCTTACATCGACGTGATGCTCGTGCTGCTGATCATCTTCATGGTCACCACGCCCATGATGAACCTCGGCGTCGACATCCAGCTTCCACAGACCAACGCCAAGTCCCTGCAGGACAAGAAGGACCCCATCGTCGTGTCCGTCGATGAAGCCGGCCAGATCTACCTCACCGCCAACGGGGCCAAGCGCGAGCCGGTCACGTCCGATGAGTTCAGGACCAAGGTCACGGCGTTCCACAATGCCAACCCCGAGCTCCAGGTCCTCGTCGCGGGCGACAACCGCGTGGGCTATGGCAAGGTGTATCAAATCCTCCCGATCCTCCAGGAGGCCGGCGTCTCCAAGATCGGCCTGATGAGCCAGCCGCAGTCGGCGCAGAATGGAAAACCGTAACGGTACGCCTCGCGCGGTCGTCCTGGCCGCGCTACTGCACCTGGGCATCGTGGGCTTCCTGGCCTTCGCGATCATTCCGTGCACCACGTATGAAACGTGGTCGGAGGCCCTCGGCATCCCGACGGAATGGAATCCGCTGAAGTGCCCGGCGCCGATCCAGCTGCCCGGCCAGATCATCGAGGCCTCGCTCATCGGCCCCACGGGGGCGCCGCCGCCGAAGCACACGACGAAGGCCGTGCCCAACACCGTGCCTCCGCCGCCGGCCCAGCCGACGCCCACGCCGCCCCAGCCCGAGAAGCCGAAGGTCGAGACCCTCCCGCCGCCGCCCAAGACGCCTGCCCTGAAAGACCAGGAGAAGGTCGTCGACGACGCCGTCCAGAAGGCAGAAGACGCCAGGCACCTGCAGGAAGAACAGCAGAGGCAGCGGCAGGCCGAGCTTGACGCCCAGCAGGAAGAAAAGAAGAAAGAGAAGCAGAAGGAGATCGACGAGATCTTCAAGCAGCTCGACGCGGCGAAGTCCCAGACCAAGCAGGCCGATTCCAGGAAGAAGCAGGCCGAGCAGCAGATGAAGGACCTGGCCAACGCCAAGGACGATGGTCGCGAAGACCTGCCGTTCGCGGAGAAGGCCCAGACCGGACAGAACGGCAAGGACGACAGCAAGAAGGCCGCTTACATCGCCGCCATCCAGAATGCCGTGACGCCCAACTGGCTTCGCCCGGACAACATGCCCAATGCGCCGTGCGCCGTGCACATCGTGCAGATCCCGGGCGGCCAGGTACTGAGCGCGAAGGCCGATGCCAGCTGCCCGTACGACGCCTCGGGCAAGGCATCGATCGAGAACGCCGTGCTTCGCGCCCAGCCGTTGCCTTACCAGGGTTTCGAGGACGTCTTCGAGCGAAACCTCACCTTCACGTTCCGGCCGCAATGATGTCTCGCGCCCCGACCCGGCCGGTGCCGGGAAGGGGCGGTTCATATAACGGTCACCCTGGTGCCGAGCACCGCGTTACCATGCCGTCGCCGTCTCTCATTCCCAGGTCGCAATGAATCCGCCCATGCGCAGAATGTTCTCCCGCCTTGCCATCCTTCTCGTCGCACTGACCGCCCTCGTGGCGGGTCCTGCCGGCGCGCAGTCCCTCAATGTCGACATCGTCGGCGGCCTGAAGACGGCCACCCCGATCGCGGTCGTTCCGTTCGCGCAGGCGGGTGGTGCACCCCTGCCTACCGATGTCGCTGACGTCATCCGCGCCGACTTCAACCGTTCGGGCAAGTTCCGCTCGCTCGAGAAGGCCGACATCGTCGAGACCCCGTCGCAGGGTTCGGACATCAAGTTCGCGACCTGGCGCCTGCTCAAGCAGGACTTCCTGACCATCGGCCGCATCAGCGATGCGGGCGGCGGTACGGTCAAGGTCGAATACGAACTGTGGGACGTGAACAAGCAGCAGAGCCTGCTGGCCCAGTCGTTCACCGCCCCGGCCGGTGACCTGCGTGGCGTCGCCCACCAGATCGCCGACCAGATCTATGAAAAGATCACCGGCGTCCGTGGTGCCTTCTGGACGCGCATCGCCTATGTCACCGCCGTCGGCGTGGGCAACAAGGCGGCGTATTCGCTGATCGTCGCCGATTCCGACGGGTTCAACCCGCAGGCCGTGGCGCACTCCAGCGAGTCGCTGCTTTCGCCGTCCTGGTCGCCGGACGGCAGCAAGATCGCCTACGTGTCGTTCGAGAGCGGTAACTCGGTCATCTACGTGCAGAACCTCAACACGGGTGCCCGCAGCCGCGTCGCCTTCCATCCGCGTGGCATCAACAGTGCCCCGTCGTGGTCGCCGGACGGCCGGAAGCTGGCCGTCAGCCTGTCGTATGTCGGCAATCCTGAGATCTTCCTCATCGACATCGGTAGCGGCACGGAAACTCGCCTCACGAACAACTTCGCGATCGATACCGAGCCTTCCTTCACGCCCGACGGCCAGAGCATCCTCTTTACCTCGGATCGTTCGGGTAAACCCCAGATTTATCAGATGTCTGTGTCCGGCGGCACCGCGACCCGCGTGACTTTCCAGGGCGGCTTCAATGCCAGCGCCTCGGTCAGCTTCGACGGCAAGCAGATTGCGATGGTGCAGGGCAACGGGAACGTGTATCGTATCGCCATCATGGACCGCAGTCTGGGTGGCCAGGTTCGTTTCGTTTCCCCGGGTAACGTAGACGATTCCCCGAGTTTCGCCCCCAACGCCAGCATGCTGCTTTATGCGGCATCGCAGGGTACTCGCGGCGTCCTGTATGCGGTTTCGGCAGATGGTTTGGTGCGTCAACGCCTCGTCCTTTCGGACGGCGACGTGCGCGAACCGTCGTGGGGTCCCTATCGACAGCGCTGATGGCGCGCCCTTCGCGGGCGGCGACGTCAGCGAAGTCCAGGGAAGGGCGCGGGCTACCCGCGCCTTTTCTGCGGTTGCAAGGTTTACCGGTGGTCGTCTTATGGCGGTCACCGGAACGAAGACGCAGGGTGCGGGACAGCGCCCCGTCGGCGTAGCTGTAAGTAGAAAAACAGCCGGACAACCGGCGGTGCCTGTCCCGAAACCGAAAACCGACTGTCGGAACTCAACTGTTTGAAGGAACGTCCCATGAATAAGACTGTTACCGTCACCCTCGCTGCCCTGCTGTGCGTTGGCGCGGCCGCGTGCTCCAAGAAGAACACCAAGCCGGCTCCCATGCCGGAACAGCAGCCGGTCGCCCAGACCCAGGCTCCGATGAACGACGGCAAGTACCAGCCGTCCGACCTCGACACCGATGCCTGCCTGCGCCAGCGCGTTGTGTACTTCGACTTTGACAAGAACGACGTCAAGCCGGAGTTCCAGCAGATCATCGCTTGCCACGCCAAGTACCTGCAGGATCGTCCGCAGTCGGCCATGACCCTCGAGGGCAACACCGACGAGCGCGGTACCCGTGAGTACAACCTCGGCCTCGGCGAGCGTCGCGGCAATGCCGTGTCCAGCGCCGTGCAGGCTGCCGGTGGTTCGGCTGGCCAGGTCAACGTCACGAGCTACGGCAAAGAGAAGCCGACCTGCCGTGAGCACAACGATGACTGCTGGTCCAAGAACCGTCGCGTTGAGATCGTCTACACCGCGAAGTAAGTAATGAAGAAGACTCTGGCTATCCGTTTTACGGCCAGGCTTGGCATGGCGGGCGCAATTGCGTCCGCCATGTTTTTTGGTCTGCCCGCCGCCGCCCAGGACACCCGCCTCAGCCTCGCCGACCGCGTGTCGCGTCTCGAGCAGCAGTCGCAGGCCCAGGCTGGTACGACCTCGATGGTCAACCAGGTCAACGATCTCCAGCAGCAGCTTTCCCAGCTGCAGGGCCAGATCGAAGAACTGCAGCACCAGAACCAGCAACTCCAGGAATCCCAGAAGGCGCAGTACGCGGATATCGATTCGCGGCTGGGTCGTCTAGAAAAGGGTGGCGCGCCCGCTGCGCAGCCACCAGCTCCCGCGCCGGCCCCGGCAGCAGCCATCGCTGCGCCCGCAGCCTCGCCTGCGTCGAGTGGCAACGGTGCTTCCGCGCCGCCTGCCCCCGCATCGGCCTCGTCCGGCCCGGCCGCGCCGGCGGAACAGGCCGCCTACGATGCCGCGTTCAAGTCGCTGCGCGGCGGTGACTACGTCACGGCCTCGCGCGGTTTTCGCGACTTCCTCACGAAGTACCCCGAGAGCTCGCTTGCGCCCAATGCCTACTACTGGCTGGGTGAGTCGTACTACGTGACCATGAATTACCCGGTGGCCATCGAAGCCTTCCAGCGTCTGGTGAAGCAGTATCCCCAGAGCGACAAGGTGTCCGACGGCCTGCTCAAGGTGGGCTACTGCCAGATCGAACTGAAACAGCAGGATGCCGCCGTCGCCACGCTGAAACAGGTGAGCTCGAAGTATCCGGGCTCGAAGGCCGCCGGCCTCGCACAGGAACGCCTGCGTCGCCTGCAGCGCCAGACGGCCAACTGATCCCATGAACGGTAACACCGCAATCCCGGCGGACATCTCGCCGGGCGCTCCCGTCGCGGAACGCCTGCGGATCACTGAAATCTTCCATTCGGTGCAGGGCGAGGCCGATGCCATCGGCTGGCCGACGGTATTCGTCCGGCTGACGGGTTGTCCGCTGCGCTGCGTGTGGTGCGATACCGAATACTCGTTCCACGGCGGACAATGGCACGACATCGATGCGATCGTCGCGGAAGTCGCCAGTTACGGCGCGCGCCACGTCTGCGTCACGGGCGGTGAACCGCTGGCCCAGAAGCGCTGCCTCATCCTGCTCGAGAAGCTGTGCGATGCCGGCCACGACGTCTCCCTGGAGACGTCGGGCGCACTCGACGTCTCGAAGGTCGATCCGCGCGTCCGCAAGGTCATGGACCTGAAGGCGCCCGACTCCGGCGAGAGCGCGCGCAACCTCTGGTCCAACCTCGACCATCTCCTGCCGCACGACCAGGTCAAGTTCGTGATCGCCAGTCGTGGCGATTTCGAATGGTCGCGCGACGTCGTGCGCGAGCATGCGCTCGACCAGCGCGTCATGCCGCTGTTCTCACCTGTCTGGTCGAAGGTCGAGCCGCGCGAACTCGCCGAGTGGATCATCGCCGAACGCCTGCCGGTGCGCTTCCAGCTGCAGTTGCACAAGCTGCTGTGGAACGACGCCGCCGGGCACTGACACGCTTACAAGGTATTGCCATGAACGCTTCGAACCCCGCCCGCAAGGCCGTGATCCTCGTCTCCGGCGGCATGGATTCCGCGGTAACGATCTCGATGGCCCGGGAGCAGGGTTTCGAGGTCTACGCCCTCAGCGTCGCCTACGGCCAGCGTCATGATTCCGAGCTCGAAGCGTCGGAGCGCGTGTCGAAGATGCTCGGTGCCGTGGCGCACAAGGTCGTGCACGTCGACCTGCGCAGCATCGGCGGCTCCGCGCTCACGGCCGACATCGACGTGCCGGAAGAGGGTGGCGAAGGCATCCCGGTGACGTACGTGCCGGCGCGCAACACCATCATGCTGTCCATCGCGCTGGGCTGGGCCGAAGTGCTCGGCTCCACGGATATTTTCTGTGGCGTGAACGCCGTCGACTATTCCGGCTACCCGGACTGCCGCCCTGCGTTCATCGACTCGTTCCAGGCACTGGCGAACGTCGCCACCAAGGCCGGTGTCGAGGGTGCAGGCATCCGCATCCACGCACCGCTGATGCAGATGGGCAAGGGCGACATTGTGCGCGAAGGCATGCGCCTGGGCGTCGATTTCTCGGCAACGGTCAGCTGCTATAACGCCGATGCTCAGGGCCGTGCATGCGGTCACTGCGATGCCTGCCGCCTGCGGGCCGAAGGGTTCGCCAAGGCCGGCGTGCCGGACCCCACGCACTACGCCTGACGCGTCATCGCGGCATCTGCACCGTGCGCGCGGATACGCACTGCCTCCGCGTCGATAATACGGACGCGGGATGCGTGGGAATCGATAGAGGGAGAGGCGTCAGTCGATGGCATGGGGCATCGCACCGCCTGGGAACGTCGCGCGAATGGTGGGTCGTGCCGGATTCGAACCGGCGACCTACGGATTAAAAGTCCGCTGCTCTACCAACTGAGCTAACGACCCATGCGCACGAAGCCGACAAGTTTAGATGCGACGGCCTTGCGACACAAGCCATGGGCCGGGTCTGCAGCCCATGCCGATCCACCGCCTCACGTCGTGAGCACGATGGCTTCGACGTCACGCCCGGCCTCACGCCAGGCACCTAGCCCGCCGGTGAGCGGCCGCACGTTGGCGAAGCCCAGCCTGCCCAGTCGCTCGGCGACCTTCGCGGCGGATACCTCGTTCGGGCAGGAGCAGTAGATCACCAGCGCGCTGTGGCGCGGCAGCGTCGCGAGCGCCGCATCCGCCGTTGCGAGGTCGAAGAGGCGAGAGCCGGGGATGACGTACGGGTCGTCCTGGCGGCTGAGTGCGGAGCGCACGTCCACGATCAGCGCGCCCGGCTCGCTGGCCAGCAGCATCGAGAGTTCGTCGACGGAGATGCGGCTCTTGCGCAGGCGCAGCAGAAGAAGCGCGCGCCGCAGGTAGCGATAGCCCACCCAGAGCACCAGCAGGATGGCGGCGACGGCGACCAGGCCAAGCCCGACATGGCGCAGGCCGGCTAGCAGGGCGTCGATCTGCCGGTAGAACAGCATCCCTGCCGATAGCCCCACCGAGATCCAGAGGGCGGCACCCAGCAGGTCGTAGACGGTGAAGCGCACGAAGCGTGTGGTACCGGCGCCGGCAATGGGGATCGCGACCAGCGACAGGCCGGGTATGAAGCGGGAGACCAGCAGGAGCTTCACGCCGCGCTTCTCGAAGAAGCCACTGGCACGCCGCACGCAGGTGTCCGGAGAGAGCGAGATGCGACACAGTCCGTCAAGCACGCGGTACCCGAAGCGTCGCCCCATGAGGAACCACGCGGCGTCGCCGAGGAACGCGCCGGCGAGCGCGCCGAGGAAGGTGGCGAGGAGCAACATGGGGTCGCGTGCGGCGACCAGCGTGCTGCCGACCACGAGGAGCGTGGGCATGGCCGGAACGGGTAGTCCGATGGCGCCTGCAAAGACACCGACGAACGCCACGAAGGGCGCGGTATCCGACCAGTTGATGTTCGTCACGCCCGTTGTCCTCGCCAGGTGCATTCGCCTTGCGAACGATACGCTCAAATGGCGAGGCGGTGCGCGGCCGGCGTCACGATAGGGGGCGGCGGCCCCACGGCGGCTTTCGGGAACTCGGCCCAGAACAGCGTTCCCCTTCCGGGCTGCGAACGTACGCCGATCGAGCCTCCCAGCGTGTCCGCGATGCGTCGAGCCACCGCAAGCCCGAGGCCGTAGCCGGGGTGGCCTGGCAGCCGCGTCAGCTCCTCGAACACACGCGTCTGGACGGCAGGCTCGAGCCCCATGCCGTTGTCCCGCACCTCCACGCGTACGGCAGAGCCACGCCGCCGTACAGCCACCAGCACGCGGCCATGCGGCGTGCTCAGCACGGCATTGGACACGAGGCGCTGCAGCAGCTCCGCGACCAGCGACGGGTCGGCATGCAGCGGCAGCCGGCTTCCGCGCCACCGTATGTCCACGCCCAGCCGTGACGCATCGTCTTCCACGGCGGCACGCACGCGCACGAAGAGGTCCGAGGCGACCATCTCTTCCGGCGAGGGCTCGACCGCGCCGGCATCGAAGCGCGCCATGTCGAGCGAGCTGTCGAGTACCTCGTTGAGGCGGGCGAGGCTGGTGCGCATCTGTGCCAGTACGGCCCGCTGGCGAAGGTCGTCGTCGGCCGGCTGCATGCCGGCGACGAAAAGACCGAGTGCCTGCAGGGGCTGCCGGAAGTGATCGCCGACCTGTTCGATGAAGCGGGAATGGCGGGCGATCTCCTGCAGCCGCTGGCGCAGCGCCTTCCCCATGGCCGTTTCGTGCCGCGCCCGTAGCGTGAGCAACTCGTCGAGCAGCATGTCGATGCGTTCGAGATCGCTCTCTCCCTCGCTGGCGGGTTGCGTGCCACGAGGATGGGCCACGGCCTCCATGCGTTCGCGCACCCGCTTCAGCGGCTCTACCACGTCGTGCGCCAGCATGCGCCGCGCCAGCACGAAGAGGGCGATGACGCCTGCGAAGAGCAGCAGGCACATGAAGGCGGCGGCCCAGCGCTGTTCGTAAAGCGCCGTGGCATCCGAGATGGTTTCGAGTTCGCCGGCAGCCGTGCTGAGTCGTATGTGCAGGGTGTGTGCCTCGACGAAGCGTCGCCCGCTGTCCACGGCAAGATCGGGTGCATCGTCGCGACGTAAAATCACGCGTGCCGTCGGGGCGCTGCGCGACAGGGCCCTGGCCAGGGCATCCCGCAAGGCATCGTCGCCGGCTTCCGCCGTGATCGAGGACGCGAGCCGAACCGCCTGTATGCGCGCCACGGACTGTGCCTCGGCGCCCAGCGCGCGTGCGTGGAGCACGCCCAGCATCGCCGCCATGGCAAGCGCCACGACGAACATCGGGAGCAGTCCCCTCACCAGTGAAGGTCCGTGCGACGGCCGGAACCGGTCTTGCGATGGCGGCGACGCGGTCATGGGAACGCCTTGCGGATCGGGGTGTACGTGACAAATCTATGAAACCTGCGTGGCGAGCGCGATAGACAAGGCGAGTTAGCACCGCAGGCCTATGCCTTTCGGTCTATGGCTTCACGCGTAGCAGGGCGATGAGCTTGCCGTGATCGGCTTCGATTTTCTGGAAGCGTGCGTTGCGTGCTTCTTCGCTGATCCAGTGCGCGCTGGTGGCGCGTCGCTTGTCCAGCGCGTACTCGATCTGCGCGAAGGGGATCAGGTCGATGTTGTCTGCCGGCGCGAAGCCACTGATATCGTGGATCAGCCTCATGTTGGCCAGCTCGCGCGCGCCATCCTTTCCCTTCCCGTACCCCGTGATGAATTGCGCGACCCTGTCGCGCAGGGCGGGCGGGAGGTCATTGCGAATGACGATCACGGCGTGCGGGATCAGGGTCGACTTCCACAGTACACGCAGGCGCGCGAACTGCTCGGGGAAGTGCTGCTGGAACCGCTCGAGGTCGGCGCTGTTGTTGGTCGCGACGTCCGCCTCGCCATTGGCGACGGCCAGCGCGTTGTTCTGGTGATTGTCGATGTGCACGCTGGCGAAGAACGTGTCGGAGTCCACGCCACGTGCGGCGAACAGCTGTGCTTCGGGCACGAGGTAGCCCGACACCGACAGCGCTTCGCCTCGTGCAAAACGCCATTTGCCCGGTTGCATGAACATCTGGTCGAGCGAGGCGGGCTTCGCGCCGGCCGCCGAGAGCAGCACGGCGTAATAGCCCTTCGAGCCATCGCCGCGGGTGAGGTGCCCGATGACGCGCATGTTCTCGCGCGTCACGGCGTCCAGCGCGAGGCGTCCCGACAGGAAGGCGATGTCCACCCGGCGCTCGCTGATCGCCTGGGCGATGCCTTCATAGGTGGTCACGGACACGGCGTGGATCGGCCGGCCGAGCGCGCCCTGCATGTCGTCGAGCATGGGCCGCCACGCGCCGAGCGATTCGGCGGGGCCACCGATCGGTAGGATGCCGAACGTGAGCGCCGCCCCGGGGTCGATATCGGCGCGGAGCGTACCCGGCGCTGCGCCCAGCGCAGGCGCGGCCATCAGGATGCACGCCAGCCCCGCGGCGAGCCACCCGTGCAGACCTCGCCGTGGAACCTTCTCCGGAGCCTTTCGCATAGCGCCTGCCTTGCGTTATGACGAGCCTGGAACCGTGTGCTTAGTCGCCCAGATGCTGGGCGGCAACGAGTGCCTCGAGCCGGTTGCGCACATGCAGTGCGCGGAAGATCGCGGCGAGATGGATCTTCACCGTGCCCTCGCTGATGCCCAGCTCGCGGGCGATGAGTTTGTTCGGACGTCCTTTTGCCAGCAGCTTCAGGACGTCGATCTGCCGTTCCGTCAGCACCGTCGCAAGGCGCTCCCGCGTCGTCAGTCCATCATTCTGTGCGGCGAACAGCGTGGCGACCGGTGCAGCGGAAGCAGCTTTCATGGCCTCGGGCGGCACGTAGATACCGCCGCCGACGACGAGCCGCACGGCATTGAGGATCACGTCCGGGGGTGACGACTTGGGGATGTACCCCTGTACGCCCAGGTCGAGTACCTGCCGGATCGAGGTGGAATCTTCCGTGCCCGACAGCACGACGACGGGCCGCATGCGCGACACGCCGTTGTCATCGTCATCGGTGGCCCGCAGCGCATGCACGGCGTGCTTTATATGTTCGACACCTTCCGCACCGGGCATGGCCATGTCGATCAGGGCGATGTCGGGCGAGGGGACCACCGCCAGCTGCTTGTACAACTCGGCGACCGATTCCGCTTCCATGAATTCGACGTGGTCACCCAGCTCGCGAAGCTTCAGCTTCACGCCCTCGATGATCAGCCTGTGATCGTCCGCGATCAGAACGCGCATTCCATCTCTCCGCCTGCCCTGTCGCAGGGTTCCCCAGTCGGGGGACCATAGCTCTCCCCGAACCCCGCGGCAAGCAGGCCATGTGGCTCAGACGGCTGCATGATGGACACTCAGCGCGGAAACCATTACATCGTGCAGGCGCTCGGGTGAGACCGGCTTGTAGAGTACCTGCGTGGTCTCGCGATCCACGTTGCTCAGGAAATCGCCGCGGGTCTCGCCCGTGATCAGCACGCGGGCAAACGGCAGCGGATCACCCGGCCGACGGCGGTAGTAGCGGTCGAGCAGGGCGATGACATCGAGGCCGGTGCCTTCCCTCAGCCGCAGGTCGGAGATCACGATGTCCGGTGGCTGCATCCACTGGTGCACGGCCTCGAGTGCCTGCTGGGCGTCCTCGGCGGTCATGACCTCGCAGCCCCAGCTGCCCAGCAGGTAACTGATGCCTGCAAGGATGCTGGGTTCGTCGTCGATCACCAGCACGCGCATGCCGACGATGCTCCGGCGTGGGACAGGATCCGGCGTGCGGGCGATGATCAGCTCCGCGACACCGGGCGCCGTTTCCGGCAGCGACACGCTGAAGACCGTGCCCTTGCCGGGCTCAGAACGCACCGACGCCGACGAGCCCAGCAGCACGGCCAGCCGCTGCACGGTGGAGAGGCCGAGGCCCAGGCCACGCCGGGTGCCTTCCGGCCGGCCCATTTCCGGGCCGCTTTCCACCCGGTAGAACTCGTCGAAGATGTGGTTGAGATGTTCCTTGGCAATGCCGAGGCCGGTATCCCAGACGTCGATGCGCACCGTGCCGTCGCGGCGCCGCCGGGCGCCCACGAGCACGCCGCCGCAGCGCGTGTAGCGCAGCGCATTGCTCACGAGGTTGTTCAGGATCCGCGCGAGCATGGTGCGGTCGCAGCGGACCCACAGGCCGGTGGTGCGGACGACGAGACGCAGGTCGTGCTGCTCCGCCACCATGCGGAAGTTCACGCTGACCTCTTCGAAGATGTCGTCGAGCGGCACGTCGCGGATCTCGGCGGGCATCGCACCGGTTTCGAGCCGGGACAGGTCGAGCAACTCGCTGAAGAGGTGATCGAGCGCTTCCACGCATTCCTGGATGTGCGCGATGCGGTTGAGTCGCACGGGGTCGAATTCGTCCACGGCCAGTCCCGACGAGAACAGGGTGAGCGCGTACAGCGGCTGGCGCAGGTCGTGCGATGCCGCGGCCAGGAAGCGGGCCTTGGCCACGCTTGCCGCCTCTAGCGCCGCGTTCTTGCGTGCCAGTTCCTCGGTGGCCGCGCTGATCTCCCGTTCCATGCCGATCTGCGCATGCAGCAGCTTGGAGGCGGCGCCATTGAAACCGCGCTGCAGGTCGCCGATCTCGGTGTCGTCGGTGACGGGCACGACCACGGTGCGGTCGCCCAGGCCGAGCTGGCGCACGGCGATGGCGAGGTTGCGCAGCGGCGCGCTCAGCCACCGTGCCGCCGACCACCCGATCGCGACCGCCATGACCAGGTTGAGGATCAGCCAGAGCATGGCGTTGTGTACGCTCGCACGCTGGGCGGCGACGGCGTCTTCCACGCTCACATCCACCGTCACGGAACCGACGACGCGGTGGGAGACCGGGTCGTAGACCTCGCGCGACACGGTCAGGCTGTCATCGTCCCCGACGGTGCCATTGAGCCGGTCCGCCACGATCTCACCGTCACGGTCGCTGATGCGTACCCGGGCGACCTGGGGCAGCTGGGCGATCGAGCGCGCGATCCGGCTGAGTTCCCGTCGCTCGCCCGTGCGCAACGGATCGCCGGACACGGTGGCCGCCTGCTGGGCGATCGCGTCGGCCGTGGAGCGCCCCATCTCATGGAGGGTGTCCATCTGGTGGCGGGTGAGGAGGGTGACGAGCAGGACGGCGCTGATGGCGGTGGGCAACAGGGCGACGCAGGTCAGTCGCTGCACCAGCGAGGTGCGGCGCCAGACCTTTTCCAGCCAGGACGAAGCAGACGGGTCGCGCATGGATTTCCCCTTGCGACACTCTTCCCGGACGTCGCGAGGCTACAGCCTATCGCAGATCGGATGGCCAGCGTCAGCTGCCGCGATGCATGCGGCTGCGCCAGGCTTTTACGACGACAGGAAGCAGCGCCAGCACGAGGAAGGCGGCCAGGGGAACCAGCAGGCGGGCATTGAGTAGCGTCGCGGAGGTCAGCGGCTCGCCGTTGCCCAGCGTACGGGCTACGCCGGCGCCCACGGCGCTTTCGATGGCAATGGAGATGGTCCCGCCCAGCCACGTCGCGACGGTGAACAGCCACAGCGGGCAGCGTAGCCAGGCAAGGGCGACCGTCATGGCGCCGAGCGGCACGATGGGGACGAAGCGCAGGGCGAACGTATAGCGCACGGGCTGTCGGGCGAAGCGCAGGCGCAGCTGTCGTGCGAGGGCGGGCGGTTCGCGGCCGCCCGGGCCGAAAGCGTGCCGGCTGGCGGTATAGAGCATCAGCGAGCCGAGCACGAGCGCCACCGATGACATGCCCGTGGATTGCAGCGTGCCGAAGAGCAGGCCGCCGGCCAGCACGATGACGATCGTGCCCGGTACCCCGGTCGCGATGGCGAGGGTCAGCAGGACCACGTAGCCAACGCGCGACAGCACGGGCTGTGTATCGATGAAACTGCGCAGCGTGCCCTGGTCGGTGAGCAGGTGCTTCGTGTCGAAGCGATCGAGCACGCCACTGGCAAGCAGCCCGAGGCCGACAAGCACCATCAGTCCCAGCGGGACGGCCGTGCGCCAGCGGCCCGGCGGCCGCGGCGCCGGGTCAGTAGGCGGCGCCGGACTCGCCATAGCGCCGGAGCACCTCACGGGCGGCCTCGCGGCCGATGTCCCGGCGCACGGCAATGCCGCGTCGCTCGAGTTCGCCCACCCAGTCGGCGGGCAGGGGGCCTTCGTCGAACAGTGTCAGCTCTTCCACGTCTTCCGAGCGCGCGCCGATGAGCAGTTCGTCGATACCTGCCCACACCGTGGCGCCGAAGCACTGGCAGCACGGCTGCGAGCTGGTCGCGAGCACGAAACGGCTGCCGTCTTCGTTGAGTCGGAAACGCTGCAGGCGCTGCTGCGCCGTCATGTAGGCCATCATCTCGGCGTGCGCCACCGAGCATGCGTGCGGGACCACCCGGTTCACGCCGACCGAGACGATGCGGTCGTTGCCGTCGAACACGACGGCCCCGAACGGGCCGCCCGTGGCCAGCTCGATATTGCGCGCGGACAGCTCGATGGCCAGGCCGACCTTGGCGTCGTCACCGGCATACGCCAGCGAGGTGTCCACGGTTTCGTGGACCCAGGCGGGCAGCGTCAGATGAACCTGTGCGTAGAGCATCAGGCCTGCTTCGCCCATGAATCACGCAGGGTCACGATGCGGTTGAACACCGGCGCGTCCTGCGTGTGGTCGTGCATGTCGGCGACGAAGTAACCGAGGCGCTCGAACTGCACGCGGTCTTCGCGGGCAGCACCGGCGGCTGCCGGCTCCACGTAACCATGCACGACGCGGCGCGACGCAGGGTTGATGTGATCCTTGTAGGTCTTGCCGTCGCTGTCGTCGTCGGGATCGGTGACGTCGAACAGGCGGTCGTACAGGCGGACCGTGGCGGGCACGGCGTCGCGCACGCTCACCCAGTGGATCGTGCCCTTCACCTTGCGATCGGCACCGGGCATGCCGGTGCGCGATTCGAGGTCGAGCGTGCAGTGCAGTTCGGCGATCCCGCCGGCGGCATCCTTGATGACCTGCTCGCAGCGCACGATGCCGACGCCACGCAGGCGCACTTCGCCGTCGGGCTTGAGGCGGTGGAAACCCTTCGGCGGAACTTCCGCGAAGTCGTCGCGCTCGATCCACAGCTCGCGGGCAAACGGAACCTGGCGGCTGCCGAACGATTCATCCTTCGGGTGGTTCGGGAACACCAGCGTTTCGGCGTGGCCTTCGTCGAGGTTGGTGATGACCAGCTTCACCGGGTCGATGACGGCAAGGCGGCGTGCCGCCGTGCCGTCGAGGTCTTCGCGCACCGCGCCTTCGAGCACGCTCATGTCGATGGTGCTGTTCTGCTTGCTGACGCCGATGCGTTCCCAGAAAAGGCGGATGCCTGCCGGCGTGAAACCCCGGCGGCGCACGCCGGCGATCGTGGGCATGCGCGGGTCGTCCCAGCCGTCCACCAGGTTCTCGGTGACGAGCGTGATGAGCTTGCGCTTGCTCATCACCGTGTAATTGAGGTTACCGCGCGAGAACTCGATCTGGCGCGGCTTGCTCGGCTGCGTAGGCAGGCCGGCGGCCACGAGCGACTGCCACAGGGCCGTGTCGTGAGCGAGGTCGACCTGGTCGACACACCAGTCGTACAGCGGGCGATGGTCCTCGAATTCCAGCGTGCACAGCGAGTGCGTGATGCCTTCGAGCGCATCGGAAAGCGCATGTGCGAAGTCATACATCGGATAGATGGGCCATGCATCGCCGGTGTTCTGGTGATGCACCTTGCGCACGCGGTACAGGGCAGGGTCGCGCAGGTTGATGTTGCCTGCGGCCATGTCCATCTTCGCGCGCAGCGTCTTGCTGCCATCGGCGAACTCACCGGCGCGCATGCGCTGGAAAAGGTCGAGGTTCTCTTCGATGGAACGGTCGCGCCACGGCGAATTGCGGCCCGGCTCGGTCAGCGTGCCGCGGTATTCGCGCACCTCGTCGGCCGACAGGTCGTCGACATAGGCCACGCCGAGGCGAACCAGCTTCAGCGCCGCCTGGTAGAACACCTCGAAGTAATCGGACGCGTGGCGAAGTTCGGCCCATTCGAAACCGAGCCACTTCACGTCGCGCTTGATCGAGTCGACGTATTCCACGTCTTCCTTCGACGGATTGGTGTCATCGAAGCGCAGGTTGCACGCACCCGCGAAATCATTGGCCAGCCCGTAATTCAGGCAGATGGACTTGGCATGGCCCAGGTGCAGGTAGCCGTTCGGCTCCGGCGGGAAGCGGGTGCGGACGACCGCATGCTTGCCGGTGGCCAGGTCGTCGCGGACGATCTGGCGGATGAAGTTCTGCTGCAGGACGGGCGTTTCGGTCGACATCGCTATGGGCTCTGGGGCTGGGCGCGGCAAACGTCCGAGTTTACCTTCCTTGCGACGCCAGCGCTTGCTGCCGTGCTTGCCGCCGGAGCGGCAGGCGGAGTAGCTTGCGCCCCTGCGCATCGACCACCCGGAATACGCCATGCAAGCCCTGTTCGACCTCGTCCGCGACGTGCCCGACTTTCCGCGGCCGGGCATCATGTTCAAGGACATCACCCCGTTGCTGGCCGATGCCACCGCCTTCGGCGCCTGCATCGACGCCCTCTGCGAACCCTGGAAAGGGCAGCGTATCGCCGCCGTCTGTGGCATCGAATCACGGGGTTTCATCTTCGGTGCCGCCATGGCGCGCGCCCTGGACGCAGGGTTCGTGCCCCTGCGCAAGGCGGGCAAGCTGCCACCGCCGGTGATCGGCGTGGACTACGGCCTGGAATACGGGATGGACCGGCTGGAGATCGGCGAGGGCGCGCTGTCGCCCGGCGAGCGCGTGATCGTCGTCGACGACGTGCTGGCGACCGGCGGCACGCTCGAGGCAGCCCGTCGGCTGGTGGAGCGCCTTGGCGCCGAGGTCGTCGGTGCCAGCGTCGTCATCGAACTGGCCGGCCTGAAAGGGCGCGACCGCTGGTCAGGCCCCGCGCCGCTTCACTCCCTGACGCGATAACGGTCGGCGCGCCCGGGAGGGCGCTCCTGCCGCAGGCTTTCCACCAGCACGATTTCGCATCCCCCCGCCCCGGTGTCTTCCCGGGTGAGGGACGTGGCCGCGTGCCAGCCATCGTCGCGGTTGACGTCGACGAGGAAGCCCTCGAAGTGGATGACTTCGCCCGGCCGCACGTCCTTCAGTTCACGGGCGACCGTGTCGTTGGCCGGGATCATGTGCATGTTGGCGCTGGAATCCTCGATCTCGCGGCGCGGGATCGGAAACTCCTGCGTGTACCAGTAGTAGTAACGGTTCGACTGCGAGATGCGGATCCGGTCCAGCACGGCCGAGTCGGACATGCGGCCCCAGCCCATCGCGAGGTCGGTCGGAGCGATGGGCGCCAGGTCATCGAGCTGGTAGTCCTCGCGTGACAGCACGCGGCCGGTCATGGCGAACTTCGCGCGGGGTGCGAGGGCGAAGTGCCCCTGTTTCAGCAGGGTGCCGGCAGCGATGTCGTCCTGCGTGGGCTCGGCGCCCGCGACGACGCCCGGCGCGTCATGCAACGGCCGGTGGTGCCACCACGTATAGCCGCCGCCGGCGACCAGCAGGAGCAGGATCACAAGCAACAGACGCATGCGCGCAACCGTCAGGAAGATGAAAGGGCAACGTCCCGGAGCGTATCCGGTTGACGCGTGTCGCAGCCACGGGTGTTGAACAGCTCGGCGGGGACATCTCGGATGAGCGCCGCCAGGGCCTGGAAGAAGGGCGTCATGGCCGAACTCTTGCGCCAGAGCATGGCGATGCGGCGGCTCGGTGCCGGGGCCTCGAACTCGATCAGCGTGACATTGCCCGACTGGGCCACCGGCGGTTTCACCGCCAGGGCAGGCAACAGGGTGATGCCGACGTTGGCGGACACCATCTGCCGGAGGGTCTCCAGGCTGGTGGCGCGGAAACCGGACTTCTCGCCTGCACCGGCCATATGGCACACCTCGAGCGCCTGGTCGCGCAGGCAGTGCCCGTCTTCCAGCAGCAGGAGGTTCTGGTCGGAGAGATCATCCATCCGCAGCCGGGTCTTCGCGGCCAGCGGATGGCCATCGGGCACGGCCAGCACGAAGGGCTCCTCGAACAGGAACTCGACGTGCAGCGAGTCGTCGTGGACGGGCAGGGCGAGGATGCCGGCATCCAGCGTGCCCTCGCGCAGCATGTGCAGCACCTGTTCCGTCTTCTCTTCGCGCAGCAGCAGTTCCAGGCGGGGAAACCGTGCCCGCAGGCGGGGAATCACGTGAGGCAGCAGGTAGGGCCCGAGCGTCGGGAAGATGCCGAGGCGTATCGTGCCGGACTCCGGGTCGCGGGTTCGCTGGGCGATGGACTTGATCTCGTCGACCTGCGACAGCACGCCCTGCGCGCGGCGGGCGATTTCACGGCCGGTTTCCGTCAGCAGCACTTTCCGTGGCGTACGTTCTACCAGTGCCACGCCCAGCTCGTCTTCCAGCTTGCGTATCTGAGTGGACAGGGTGGGCTGGCTCACGAAGCTGGCATCGGCGGCGCGGCCGAAATGGCGGTGCTCGGCCAGTGCGACCAGATACTGTAAGTCACGCAGGTTCATGGCGAGGTGCCTGGGTCAGTCTCAATAGGCTGAGCCTATCACATTGATGCCTACAATCGATTTGAGAAATATATGCAGGCCCGCTAATCTTACGTTTCAGTCGCGGCACAGACCGCGCATCGCTTTGTTCCAACCCTCACCGGAGAGTCGAAAATGCTGACGATTGGCGATAAGTTCCCCCAGTTCAACCTCCTGGCCGTAGACGGCGGCCCGCTTGCCAACAAGATCGAAGACGCGTTCACGACCATCTCGGACAAGTCGTACGAGGGCAAGTGGAAGCTGGTGTTCTTCTACCCGAAGGATTTCACCTTCGTCTGCCCCACCGAGATCAAGGGCTTCAGCGACCTCAACGAGAAGTTCGCCGACCGTGACTGCCAGATCCTGGCTGTCTCGACCGACTCGGAGTTCGTCCACCGCGCATGGCGCATGGACCACGCCGACCTGAAGGACCTGACCTTCCCGATGCTTGCAGACATCAAGAAGGACCTGGTTTCGGCCCTCGGCATCCTGACCGAAGACGGCGTCGCACAGCGCGCCACCTTCCTCGTCGATCCGAACAACGAGATCCAGTTCGCCTACGTGACGGCTGGTTCCGTCGGCCGCAACCCGGACGAAGTGCTGCGCGTTCTCGACGCGCTGCAGACCGACGAGCTGTGTGCGTGCAACTGGAAGTCGGGCGACGAGACCCTCAAGGTCGCGTAATCGCTCCATGAAGTACCAGTGCCAAGGGGTTGTAAGTCCCGCGTCGTGAGTGCTCCCTCCCCCGTACGACGCGGGCTGCCTTCCGGAGGCGGTGAAGTTCGCTTCACCGCCTTTTTTATAGAAACTCCCCCATTTATAAGGTGCAATTCATGAGCGTCGCCGATCTTCGCAGCAAGCTTCCGGAATATGCCAAGGACCTGAAGCTCAACCTCGACACCGTGCTGACCGAGGGTGGTGCCCCGGGCCTGTCCATGGCGCAGATCGCCATGGTCGCGCTGGGCTCGGCCTATTCGGCACGCTACAAGCCGCTGACCGAAGCCATCGCCGCGTTCGCCGCCGAGCATGCTTCGGCCGACCAGCTGACCGCCGCCAAGGGTTCGGCCGCGATCATGGGCATGAACAACATCTATTACCGCTTCCAGCACCTGGTCAGCCACCCGGAATACGCGACCCTGCCGGCAAAGCTGCGCATGAACGTGATCGGCGCCTACAAGGGCGACGAGAAGAACGATTTCGAGCTGGTATCGCTGGCGGTCTCGGCCGTGAACGGCTGCGGCATGTGCATCGATTCGCACGACAGCGTGCTGCGCAAGGGCGGCGTTTCGGTCCAGGCGATCCAGAGCGCCGTGCGCATCGCGTCGGTGATCCACGCGATCGCCGTGGTCCTCGAGCAGGCCGACGCCGCGGGTTGATTGGCTGTTGTGAGCTTCGATGGAGAAACCGCCCTTTGTCGGGCGGTTTTTTTTGTCGTTTGGTTCGGGTTGTTGTTATCTGAGGTCGCTGAGGGCTCGGTTTCGCCATCGCGTTTGCTCGTGCTCGCTCGGTGGCGAAGGTCACGAGCGGTACGGCTACCGGGTCCTTCAACGCAGCCCTCCGGGGCGGTCCGTAGGTTGACTACCGCTGGCGTAGCCGGACTGAGCGGCCCTCTGCTCAGGCGGACCCGGCAGCCGCACCACCCGTGCCCGCGAGCCGTGATGTCACTTGTGGGAGAGCAACGCATGTACCGGCGAGCGTTGCGCCCTGGTTTCCGGGATCACTGCGCTGCGCACATCGCGCGCTGAGCTGTCACCTTTGCGCCGGGCAGGTCCCGCAGACGCCGATGATCGCACTCGCACCTCCGCTTCCACTCCCACTCCCCACCTCCGATGCCACGCGTACTCCGACCTCGGACACGCGGCCGCCACTCGGCGGCTCCGGCTCGAACGCGAACCCATTGCGACCTCGAGCCAGATTTGCGCGCCCGGACCCTCACTCCCCAGGCAACCCCGCCAGACGAGACACGTGAAGCGCCGAGCGTCCGCTCCGCTCTCCCACAGGCACCCTCACGGCTCGCGGGCACGGGTGGTGCGGCTGCCGGGTCCGCCTGAGCAGAGGGCCGCTCAGTCCGGCTACGCCAGCGGTAGTCAACCTACGGACCGCCCCGGAGGGCTGCGTTGAAGGACCCGGTAGCCGTACCACCCGTGACCTTAGGCACCGAGCGAGCACGAACAAACGCGATGGCGAAGCCGAGCCCTACAGCGGCAACCCGGCAAAAACCCCGTCCCCGAAGACCGACCCATCCACGACTTAACACGAGTCCCCGGAAATTAAGAGACTCTCAGCCCACCACTCACGGGGAGGGTTTCGCCATGGCGTATGTCGATGGGTTCGTGATGCCGGTCAAAGCCGACCGGCTGGCCGAATACAAGAAGATGGCTCGCAAGGCTGGCAAGGTCTGGAAGGATCACGGGGCGCTTTCCTACGTGGAATGCGTCGCCGACGACGTGGCTTACGGAAAATCCACCTCATTTCCGCGTGCCGTGAAACTCAAGGAAGACGAAGTCGTCGTGTTCTCATGGGTGGTCTACAACAGCCGCCGGGAACGTGACCAGATCATGAAGAAAGTCATGGAAGATCCGCGACTTGCAGACATGGTCGCCCTGAAGGACCAGCCCTTCGACATGAAGCGGATGTTCTTCGGCGGGTTCAAGCCGATCGTGGATCTCTGACGCGCTGCAGCGCACCGGGGGTGCCTTCTGGCACTGTGTCGGAGGTCACCCCAGTTCGCAGGATGGGGGATTACCCACAGGGGAGTCCCACTCACATGCGTCGTATCGTCCGTCCTCTCATCCTCACCGCGCTTGCCGCCTGCTGTGGCGCTGCGCTCGCCGCCGGCACGGACGCCGCGCCGCCGCTCGAGCACCTGCCAACGTGGGCCCAGCCGGAATCCTACAAGCTGGCCTTCAAGGTCGATCCCAAGCAGGAAGACTATTCCGGCTCGTCGATCATCAAGATCAAGCTCTCCCAGGCCTCCGACTTCATCTGGCTGCATGGCAAGGAGCTCAAGGTCTCGAAGGTGACCGTGACCGATGCCGCCGGCAAGAAGCACGCGGGCAAGTACACCGTCGCTGCCGAGAAGGAAGGCGTGGCACGCGTCGACCTGGGTGGCAGGCTCGAGGGTGAGATCACCCTCGCCATCGAATTCACCGCGCCGCTGAACAAGCAGCTACAGGGCCTGTACAAGGTTTCGCACGAGGGCGTGCCGTACGCCATGACGCAGATGGAGCCGGTGTCCGCGCGTTATGCGTTCCCGGGCTTCGACGAGCCCTCGTTCAAGGTGCCGTTCGACCTCAGCCTGACCATTCCGTCCGATGACCAGGGCGTGGCCAATACCGCGCAGATCAAGGAAGAGAAGGCCGGCGCCGGCTGGAAGACGCTGACGTTCTCCACCACGAAGCCGCTGCCGACCTACCTGGTCGCCTTCGCCGTGGGTCCGTGGGACATCGTGAAGGGCCCGGACATTTCGCCGACCCAGTACCGCGCCACGGCTACCCCGCTGCGCGGCATCGCCGCCAGGGGCGAAGGCCACCGCATGGAACACGTGCTGGGCGAGACGAATTCGATCATCCACACGCTTGAGGATTACTACGGCTTCGGCTACCCATACGACAAGCTCGACCTGCTCGCCGCGCCGGACTTCAGCGCAGGCGCGATGGAAAACGCCGGGCTGGTCACGTTCCGCGACTGGCTGCTGCTGATCGACAAGGATTCCGCGGCGCAGTACGTGCGTGGCTCGTTCAACGTCAATGCGCACGAGCTGGCCCACCAGTGGACCGGCGACACCGTGACCATGGCCTGGTGGGACGACCTCTGGCTCAACGAGGCGTTCGCCACGTGGATGCAGCAGAAGATCACCACCAAGGTGCATCCGGAATACCGTGCCGACCTCGATCGCGTCCGCGGCGCACAGGGCGCCATGAGCAATGACAGCCTGGTCAGCGCGCGCAAGATCCGCCAGCCGATCACCGGCAACGGCGACATCGAAACCGCCTTCGACGGCATCACGTACCAGAAGGGTGCGGCCGTGCTCGGCATGTTTGAGGGCTATGTCACCGACCCGGTCTTCCAGAGGGGCATGCGCGCCTACATCCAGAAGCACAAGTTCGGCAACGCCACGGCCGACGACCTGATCGATGCCATCGCCGAGGCTGCCGGCCAGGGCGACGACTTCAAGAAGGCGTTCCTCAGCTTCCTCAACCAGTCGGGCGTGCCGTACGTCACCACCGAAGTGAAGGTGGAAGGCGGCAAGACCGTGCTGCACCTCGCGCAGAGCCGTTACCTTCCCCTCGGAAGCACCGGCGATGCCAGCCGCGTCTGGGGCGTGCCGATGTGCGTGCGTTACGGCACCGCCGGCGGCGCGAACAAGGTCAAGTGCGAACTGCTCGACCAGGCCACCGGCACCATGGTGCTCGACGACGCCGCGAAGAACACGTGGGTGCTCCCGAATGCCGACGGCCGCGGCTACTACCGCTTTGCACAGGGCAAGAAGGACCTCGCTTCCCTGGCGAAGGTCGTCGGTACGCTGAGCGACGCCGAGCAGCTGGCCTACGCCGATGCCGTGCGTGCCGCGTTCCAGCACGGCGACCTCGATGCGGGCGACGTGCTTGCTGCCATGAAGCCGCTGACGGCATCGAAGACGCGTGAAGTGTTCACCGCGCCGATGGGCACGTTCACGTGGATCTTCAACAACGAGGCCGCGACCGACGCACAGCGCAACGCGCTGCGTAAGTGGGCCGTCGACGCTTACCTGCCGAAGCTCAAGGCACTGGGTTACGTGAAGAAGCCGGGCGAAGCCGACAACGACACGATCACCCGCACGACGCTCGCCGGCTTCCTCGGCGATGACGACGTGGCGGCGCCGGAAGTGCGTGCCGAGCTGCTGAAGCAGGGCGATGCGGCACTGAAGGTGAAGGATGGCCATCTCGATCTCGATGCGGCCGATCCCGACCTGCTCGCCGACTCGCTGGGCGTGGCCGTGCAGGAACGCGGTGCACCCGCCGTCGATGCACTGATCGCTGAAATCCCGAAGACCTCCGATCCGGCGAAGCGCAATGCGATGCTGTCGGGCCTTGCGAGTGCGAAGGATCCCGCCCTGGCGAACAAGGTGCGTGACTTCTCGCTGAGCAAGGACGTGAAGGTCGGCGAGATGGCATCGCTGCTCCGCGGTGGCCGCGCCACCGAAACGACGCGGAACGACCTGTGGAACTGGTACACCACCAACTACGACAGGATCGTCGCACGTACCGGCAGCTTCGCCGGTGGCAAGCTCGTGACCATGGCGGCAGCCGGTAGCTGCTCCACGGCCGAAGCCGATCGCATGAACGCCTACTTCACCCCGCGCCTGGGGCAGGTGAGCGGCGCCGCCCGCGACCTGGCGCAGACCAGCGAGTCGACCTTGCTGTGCGCTGCACTGAAGGCAAAGCAGGACCCGAAGACGATCACGCGCTGATCGCTTTCGGCAGGCTGTAAAACAGCCGTTGCGGTGTAAAGAAAAACCGGGCGAGCAATCGCCCGGTTTTTTTATGTCCGTGGCGCCATCCTGCGGAGCCGTTTGCAGGGTAAAAATTGACTCCAGGCAATGGATCACATATGAGCCAATAACGGCAATCTATGCTTATAATGGGTCATATACGAACTCTAGGAAGCTGCCGTGGCTTTGACTCATCTCCTGTACTCGCCCGCAGAAATTGCCCGAGAGGTGGGAAAAAATGCTCGCAGGCTTCGTCTTGCGAAAAATCTCTCCCGGCGCTCCCTTGCAGAGGCTTCAGGCGTTTCCGAGTCCACGATCAAACGTTTCGAGCTGACCGGTACCATCACGTTGGAAGCCATGGTTCTGCTCGCCACACCGCTGGATGAGCGCGGGTCCATCACCAGGCTGTTCAATCCGTCGCATCCTGCTTCCCTCGATGAACTCAGGAATAGCCGCCGCCAGCGTGGCAGCCGATGAAGCCCTTGACGCCGCCGGGCGAATTGAAGCGTGTGGAGCGACTCGTCGTGAGTCTCGAAGGCAGGAAGGTTGGCGAGCTTTCCCATGCGGGCGCACGAGGCATTTATTTCACCTACGACAGGGAATGGCTGGCCACCGGTTTCAACCTGTCGCCTCTTTCCATGACGTTCGACGACGCTCCACGGCGGGCACAGGACGCCTTGTTCCAGGGGCTGCACGGGCCGTTCGCGGATTCGTTACCGGATGGATGGGGCCATCTCCTGATGGATCGTTTCTACAACACCGTGTATGGACCTGGCACATCACGCGCACTGACCCCGCTTGATCGACTCGCCTATATGGGGGACAGGGCCATGGGGGCCCTTACGTATCACCCCGCAGCAGATCACGACCAACTGACGGGGCATGTAGATATCGGCCGGTTATTTGCGGCGTCAATGGAAGTTCAGGCAGATGACACGGCAGCGGTTCTTACAACGCTCCGCCTTGCCGGCGGTTCGCCCGGTGGCGCGCGGCCCAAGGCGATCGTGTCCATCTCTCCGGATGGAGCGCGCGCGGTATCTGCCTTCGGAGCCCATCCCGTTGGCTTCGTCCCTAGCATCGTCAAGTTTCGTGCGCTCGACGAGCCATGGGAGACGGGCCGGATCGAGCACGCCTATGCGCTCATGGCTACGCAGGCGGGTGTCGAGATGGCGTCGTCCCGGCTGCTCGATGTGACCCTCGACGACGGAAGTACGGAGAGCCTGTTCACCACGCGGCGTTTTGATCGCGATGGTGACCGGAGGATCCACATGATGACTGCATCGGCGTTGCTTTACGCCGACTTCAGGCTGCCGAGCATGGACTATGGTGACCTCCTCAAACTGACGGATGCCCTGACCCGAAGCGCGGGCGAGGTAGAGAAGATGGCGCGCCTGATGGTGTTCAACGCGCTATCGCACAACTTCGACGACCATACGAAGAACTTCAGTTACCTGTGGAAGGCTGATGATCGAGGCGCGCAACGATGGACGCTATCCCCGGCGTATGACCTGACGTTCTCGACGGCTCGTGGCGAGCACAGCACGTCGTTCGTGGGGCGCGGCAAACCGACGCGAGCACTCATCCGCCAGTTGTGCGGTGAATTTCGCTACCTGCGGGCCGATGACATGATCGACCAGACGTTATCGGTACTCGCGCAGTGGAAAGATGTATTCGCGTCAGTCGGTATCCCCGAGCACGCTGGCGAGGGCATGTTCCGTCTTGTCGCAGCCGACCATGCAGCATTTGAACGCACGGCGCGATAACCTCCGCACATGACGCTACGCATGCCACCCACTCGATCCACCGCGCGCGATGTTGCCGAAGCGGCAGGCGTTTCGATCTCGGCGGTCTCTCGTACCTTCACCGAAGGCGCGAGCGTTTCCGCGAAGACGCGCGAGCGTGTGACGGCTGCGGCGACGGCGCTGGGGTATCGGCCCAACCACCTGGCGCGCAGCCTGATGACCGGGCGTACCGAACTGATCGGGCTGGTGTCGAACCATTTCGCCAATCCGACGTTCATGGAGGTCTTCGATCTCTTCACCCGTGAATTGCAGGCACGTGGCCTTCGGCCGCTACTCGCCAACCTCGGCGAAGACGAAGACGGAACCGCCGCGCTCGACATGCTGCGTCAGTACAACGTCGATGCCGTGCTTATCGCCACGTCGGCACCGCCTGCAGGGTTCGCTGCATCGTGCCGGCAGGCTGGCCTTCCGGTGCTACATGTTTTCGGGAGGTCGGGACGTTCGTCACCGGTCCCCGTGGCGACCGTCGATAACGTGGCGGGCGGTCGGCTGGTAGGCGAGGCCATGCGTGCACGCGGGCTGAAACGTCTCGCGTTCATGGGGGGCTCGTCGCACGATGCGTCGAGCATCGACCGGTGCCGGGGTTTCACCGAAGCGGCGGGTCGCGCGCTGGTCGATACGCGCTACGCGGGCAACTACACGCATGACCATGGCCGGGACGCGATGCATGCACTGCTGGATACGGGCATCGAGGTCGACGGCGTGTTCTGTGGCGATGACGTGCTGGCGCTGGGCGCCATCGACGCATGTCGCGAGCGTGGTATCGACGTGCCGGGTGCGGTCAGCATCGTCGGCTTCGATGACATGCCGCTGGCGGCATGGGCGTCGTATTCGCTTACCACCGTGAAGCAACCGATACGCGCGATGGTGTTGCATGCCATTGAGCGTATCGTGGCGTGGATGGATGATCCGGCGGCGGTGCCGCGGAGCAGGTTGTTTCCTTGCGAGCTGGTGTTGCGGTCAAGCCTCAGGTCGTGAGGCGAGACATGTCGCGCTCAGGGCGCGCGCTTACACAAGCGAAACCCACCGGCGCTCCCGGGCTGATATCAGTGCCGCTTCGATGACGCGATCCACCTCATACCCGTCGCGAAAGGTCGGCCACACGGCTTCCCCGGTCGCCACCGCGTGCAGGAAATCCCGCGCTTCGATCGCGATCTGCTCGTTATAGCCCGTGCCGTGACCCACGCCCTGGTTGAACGCAAGATAGTCGGGGTGCGCAGGCCCCATCAACAGTTTCTGGAAGCCGCGCCGCGATACGTCGCGGGTCGCGTCGTAGAGCCACAGTGCGTTCTGGTCTTCCTGGTCGAAGGCGAGCGCGCCCTTCGTGCCCGTGATGCGGTACGTGTAGCCCATCTTCCGGCCCGCCGCCATGCGACTGAAACTCACGCTCCCGCTGGCGCCATTGGCGAAGCGGAGCAGCATCTGGCCCTGGTCATCGTTCTCCACCGCTTCAGGGCCGTGCGGTCCGTCACGCGTGGCATGGACGATGTGCGTATCCGCGACGAGGCTGCTGATCGGCCCGACGAGACCGAGGCACGCGTTGATGATGTGGCCCGCGACGTCACCCAGTGCCCCGGCTTCGGTGCCGGTACTTATGCGCGTGCGCCAGGACGCGGGAAGGGCGGGGTCGTGCAGATAGTCCTCGACGTGTTCAGCCGTGACCTGGATCACGTCGCCTATCTCGCCTGATGCAATGATCTGTCGCGCGAGCTGGCTGGCCGGCGTGCGGATGTAATTGAAGCCCACCATGTTCGGCAGCCCCGCCTGCTCCACGGCCTCGGTCATGGCCAGCGATTCCGCCGCGCTGGTGCCCAGCGGTTTTTCGCAGAACACGGGCTTGCCGGCGCTGACGCACGCCATGACCATGTCGTGGTGCGTGCGCGGCGGCGTGGCGATCACGACGGCGTCCACGGCGGGGTCGCTCACCAGTTCACGCCAGTCCCCGGTCGATCGTTTCCAGTGCCAGCGGGTCGCGTGGTCGGCGGCGCCGCCCGGCGTGCTGGTGGCGATCATCTCGCATACCGGACGCAACGCCGTGCCGAACGCCGTGCTCACGCCCTGGAAAGCAATCGTGTGCGCCTTGCCCATGTAGCCGGCGCCGATCAGGCCGATCCTCAACTCGCGCATCGCAGGACTTCCTTCGCATAGGAGGCACCGACTCTACGGATGCTGCACTGCAGTTTGCAAGCGCTTGCAAAACGGCCTAGCGTAGGCATCGGACCCGTGTCCCGCCCGTCATTCTGCGCCGCAGCCCCGCGGCAGGAGCCTTACGTGAACGCCTCGCCCATGAACGCAACCGCCCTGTCCTCCGCACGCATTTCGCAGCCACTGCGTGTCTTCATGGAAGACACCCTGGATGTCGCCGCCATCGTCAATGAACTTCTCGACGGTAGTGGGGCAGTGACGTTGCGCGGCCTGTTCACGGCCGACGAGATCGCCGAGGCGCGCGATATCGTCATGCGCGAATCGGATGCCGACGAGGCGGGCAGGAAAGTCACCCATTTCCAGGGCGATGCCGAGCGTGCCGGGCGCATCAACCTGCAGCGCCGCGTATGGAACCTGCTGGCCAAGGGCGAGGTGTTCTCGCGCATGGCAGCGCACCCCGCGATCATGAAAGTCATGCGTGCCTTCATCGGGAGCGAGTTCATCATGGGGTCCATCGCGGCGAACCGCATCCTGCCGGGCGGCCCGGGGCAGGAGCCGCATATCGACTACCCCTACTGGGACTTCCATTCGCCCGAGACGCATCCGGCTCGTATCAACTCGAGCTTCCCGCTCAATGCGCAGGCCACGATCATGCTGGACCCGTTCACCGAGGAAACCGGCGCGACGGCATACATGCCGGGAACGCAGCGCGTATTGCGTTACCCCGACGAAAGCGACCGCTTCTTCGAACGCTGCGAGCGCATGCTCGGCGAGCCGGGTGACACGGTGCTGTTCTTCGGCGCGGCGTGGCATTGCGCCATGCCGAACCGCAGCAATGTCGACCGCACGGCGATCATCACGCAGTACCTGCCCAAGTTCGTGAAGCCGATGGAGGACATGCCAGCGTCGTTGCCTGCGGAATTCGTAAAAAACGCGAGTGCGGATATCAGGCAGTTGCTGGGGTTGAATTATCCCTACCCGGAGGTGCTGGATGCAGCGCGTGGCGGGAATGCCGAGGGGCGCGATGTGATGAAGGGACGGATGTGAGTGGCGCGGGCCGCATGGGAGCGCGGGTGGCCTGACCGGCAGGCCGCCTGAGGGGGCGGGACAATGGCCTGGCGGCTGGCCGTCGGAGATTGTCGCGAAAAGATGTCGCGGGCTGGGCCCGCTCCTACGGGGTGGTGTGGAGGAGCATGAAGCTGACTGCGTCATCCAGGACAGGGGCCTTACCCTTCGAAGGTCCCAGCGCAAACAGGATGCCCATGTGCCCCATGCCGGGGTAGAGCTTCACGGCGGCGCTCTCGCCGTGCGCCTGGTACCGTCGCTGCAATGACATCGCGTTCGAGGGCTTCACGGTGCTGTCGTCGGCACCTTGCAGCAGAAGCGTCGGCGGCTCGTCTCCATCCACGAAGTTCACCGGCTGCGAACGTGCCTGCTCGGCAGGGGTATGCCCGAACATGTCGATGTAATCGTCGTTCGTGAGCGGAAGGAAATCATAAGGGCCGGCCAGTCCGATGAATCCCGAGAGGTCGCGCGGCTTCATTCCCACGGATGCGAGCCAGTGCTGGTCGGTCGCCAGCATGGCGGCGATATGCCCGCCGGCCGAATGCCCCATGATGAAGAGATGCGACGTGTCGCCGCCATACTCGCCGCCGTGGTCACGGGCCCAGCGAACGGCATGGGCACCGTCTTCCACGAAGCCGTCCAGCTTCACCTCTGGCCACAGGCGATAGTCGGGGACCACCGCCACGACGCCTTTCGCTGCGAGGGCCTCGCCGGCCCAGCGGTACCACTGGCGCTTGCCGCTCTTCCACGCGCCGCCGTAGAAGAAGACGACCACCGGGGCGCCGCGGGCGTCCGCGGGCGCGTAGACATCCAGCGAAAGTCCGGTGGCGGGATCGAAGACGATGTCGTGGTGGGCGACGATGCCCTCGGACGACTGCCGCGCATTGACCACCCCGAACAGGGCGGACTGGCAACCGGCAAGGAGGAGGGAGCCCAGGGTGACGATGAGGAGTCGGATCATGCCGACAACTTACGGATCACGCGTGAAAACGGATGCAGCCCGGCGGGAGGCTAGCGTGAAACGGCGGGGGCGTACTGGTGGATGAAGGCCATGGTGTCGGCCAGCACGGATGCCTTTGCCTTCATCGGGCCGAATGCGAAGAGCAGGCCTTCATGGCCGACCCGGGGGTAAAGCCTGAGGTACAGCGGTTCGCCCGCTTTCTGGTAGCGGGCCTGCAGGGAGTAGGCTTCCTTCGGGTAGACGATGGTGTCTTTCTCGCCCTGCAGCACGAGCGCGGGCGGTTCGTCGCCGTCGACGAAGTTGATCGGCTGCGATCGCGCCTGCTCCGCCGCCGTGTGGCCGAACATGTCGTAGAACTCGCTCTCGTCGAACGGGATGAAGTCGTACGTGCCGGCGACGCCGATGAAGCCGGCGAGATCCCGTGGCTTCATGCCCACGGCGCCGAGCCACTGCTTGTCCATGGCGAGCATGGCGGCGATCTGGCCACCGGACGAGTGGCCCATCACGAACAGATGGTACGAATCGCCCCCGAAGGCGGGCGCGTGGTCACGCGCCCAGCGCACCGCGCGTGCGCCGTCGCCGAGGAACCCGTCCATGCGCGCACGGGGCCACAGCCGCACGTCCACGATCATGGCGACGACACCCTGTGCCGCGAGAGCTTCGCCCATCCAGCGGAACCACTGCCGTTTGCCTTCCATCCAGCTGCCACCGTAGAAGTACACGACCACGGGGGCGTGGTCGGCGTGCGGCGGCGTATAGACGTCCAGGGCCAGGGCATGCCCGGCGTCGTAGACGAGGTTCTTCCGCGCCACCACGTCATGCGCGGGTTGCCGCGCGTTCACCGCGCCGAAGAAGACACTCCTGCAACCGCAGAGCATCAGGAGGACGATGAGGAAAAGCGCACGAAGAGGCATGGCGCGATTGTACGTGGCAAGCCGGTAGAATCGGCGCATGACCGACGTCCGCACGATCCTGCGCCAGGCGACCGAAGCCCTTGGCGACCGCCTCGAAGCGGAGCTGTTGCTTGCGCATGCGCTGGGCGTGGGTCGTGCGTGGTTCTTTGCGCATGCCGATGATGAAGCCGATGACGCGGGTGCCGTTCGCTTTGCAGCGCTGGTGCATCGCCGTGCGGCGGGTGAGCCCATCGCGTACATCACGGGGACGCGCGACTTCTGGTCACTGACGTTCGAGGTCACGCCGGCGACGCTGATTCCCCGGCCCGAGACCGAGTTGCTCGTCGAACTGGCGATCGAGCGGTTACCTCAGGGTGGAAGCGTCGTCGACCTCGGTACGGGCAGCGGCGCGATCGCGCTCGCCATCGCGAAGGAGCGGCCCGACGCGACGGTCATGGCGGTCGATGCGAGTGAGGCGGCCCTCGCTGTTGCACGGCGCAATGGTGAGCGACTCGGCCTGTCCCGCGTGGCCTTCGACGCCAGTGACTGGTATGCGGCGCTGGGCCATCGCCAGTTCGACCTCATCGTCAGCAATCCACCTTATATCGAGGCCGACGATCATCATCTCGGCGAAGGCGATCTGCGCTTCGAGCCGGCAAGTGCGCTGGCATCCGGTGCGGACGGCCTGGATGACATCCGGCGCATCGTGCGATCGGCGCCCGAACACCTGCTGCCGGGTGGCTGGCTGTTGATGGAGCACGGGTGGAACCAAGGCGACGCCGTGCGCGACATACTCGGCGCGCAGGGGCTACGGGAGGTCTTCACGGCCCGCGATCTCGAAGATCGCGACCGCGTCACGGGTGGCCGCCACACGCCGGCCAGACCCACGTAGGAGCGCGCCCCGCGCGCGACATCTCCTCGCGATGGCGTTCGAATCCATGTGCCAGGTCGGGGCGCATCGCCTCAAAAGATGTCGCGCGCATGGCGCGCTCCTACAGGGGGTGAGGCGTTCCTGTGGCGGTGAGGCGTCCTAGCCCGCGCTGGCCACCGCTCCCGCGATCAGCTGCGGGAACCGCGTGACGATGGCGCTGCGGATCTGCGGGAGATCGAGCCCGGCCATCGTCAGTACTTCCTCGCGGCTGCCGTGCTCGAGGTAGGCATCGGGCAGGCCCAGGTGGAGGATCGGCAGCGTGATGCCATGCGCGGCGAGCAACTCCGATACACCCGCGCCGGCACCGCCGGCGATGGCGTTGTCTTCGATGGTCACGAACGCCTTGTGCGTGCGCGCCATCTCGAGGATGAGCTCTTCATCCAGCGGTTTCACGAAGCGCATGTTCACCAGCGTGGCATCCGTCTCCGCTGCGATGACCGCGGCGGGATCGAGCATGGTGCCGAACGAAAGGATCGCGAGCCCGTGATGGCCGCGGCGGCGGACTTCGGCCTTGCCAATGGGGAAGGTCTCGAGCGCCTGCGCCATGGCGGCGCCCGGACCCGTGCCCCGCGGATAGCGAATGGCGGCAGGCCCGTTGTAGAGGAAGCCCGTCGTGAGCATCGTGCGGCATTCGTGCTCGTCGGCCGGAGCCATGATCACCATGTTCGGCAGCACGCGCATGAAGGAAAGATCGAAGCTGCCCGAATGCGTGGCGCCGTCCGGTCCCACCACCCCCGCGCGATCGACGGCGAAGGTGACGTCGAGGTTCTGCAGGGCCACGTCGTGGATGGCCTGGTCGTAGGCCCGCTGCAGGAACGACGAATAGATCGCCACGACGGGCTTGGCGCCTTCCACGGCCATGCCGGCGGCGAGGGTCACCGCATGCTGTTCGGCGATGGCGACGTCGAAATAGCGCTGCGGGTATTCCTTTGAGAACCGGACGAGGCCGGAGCCTTCGCGCATGGCCGGGGTGATGCCCAGCAGGCGCGGGTCGCTGGCGGCCATGTCGCACAGCCAGTCACCGAAGATGTCGGTATAGGTCGGCTTGGCCGGCGTGCTCTTCTTGACCAGACCCGCCACCGGGTCGAAAGGGCCGACCGCGTGGTATTCGATCGGGCCCTTCTCGGCAAGCGCATAGCCCTTGCCCTTGGTGGTCATGACGTGGAGCAGCTGGGGACCTTCGAGGTCTTTCACCGTCTCGAGTGCCATGACCAGCTGGGCCATGTTGTGTCCGTCGATCGGGCCGGTGTAGTGGAAGCCCAGTTCCTCGAACAGGGTGGACGGCACGAACATGCCCTTGGCGTGTTCTTCCCAGCGCTTGAAAAAGCGGCCGAAGAACGATTCCCGCGGCATGGCCTTCTTGGCGCGCGTACGCCACACGTTGAGGGTGCGGCTGGACATGGCCCGCGCCATCATCTTGGTCATCGCACCGACGTTCTCGCTGATCGACATGCCGTTGTCGTTGAGGATCACCAGCATGTTCGGCTCGACGTCGCCGCCGTGGTTCAGGGCCTCGAAGGCCATGCCCGCGGTCATGGCACCGTCGCCGATGACGGCGACGACCTTGCGGTCGTCGCCGCGGCGCTGCAGGGCGATGGCCATGCCGAGCGCCGCCGAGATGGACGTGGACGAGTGCCCGACGCCGAAGGTGTCGTACTCGCTCTCTTCGCGGCGGGGGAAGGGGGCCAGGCCGTCCTTCTTCTTGATCGTGGTGATCCGGTCGCGTCGACCGGTCAGGATCTTGTGCGGGTAGCACTGGTGCCCGACGTCCCAGACCAGCCGGTCACGGGGGGTGTCGAAGACATGGTGCAGGGCCACCGTGAGCTCGACCACGCCCAGCCCCGCGCCGAAATGGCCGCCCGACGAGGCCACGGCCTCGATCAGGTACCGGCGCAGTTCGTCGGCAATGGCCGGCAGCTCCTCGTCGGGGAAACGACGGAGGTCTTCCGGCGAGTTGATCTGCGCCAGATAAGGATAGAGGGAGAGGTCGTTCATCCGCCTATTGTTCGCTTGAAGGCGTGCCGGGGCAAGGGATGCCTTGTGAAGCGGCGCGGGCAACGTGTGGCAGGCGTCAGGCAGGACGCCTGTCGCGGGGCAGGTGGCTCACCAGGAACTGCATCTGGTCGGCGAGGATATTGCGGTTCGACAGGATCAGGTGCTCGACCCAGCTGGGCCGGTATGGCACGGCCAGCAGCGGCATGTTGGCCTGTTGCGGGGTGCGGTTGCTCTTGCGCAGGTTACAGGCCAGACAGGCACTTACGACGTTTTCCCACTCATCGGCGCCCTTTTTCGACAGCGGCATGACGTGGTCGCGCGTGAGCTCGCCACGGCTGTAATGGTGGCCGCAATATAGGCAGACGTGACGGTCGCGGGCGAACAGGGCCGTGTTCGTGAGGGCCGGGGCCGGGTCGACCGCGTGGTCCTTGCAGTGGCCGGTGCTGGCGACGATCGGGTGGAGGTCGAGGCTGCTGCGCAACCCGCTGATGCGGCTGGTGCCGCCATGGACGGTCACGCAGGGATCGCCCAGTGTCCAGGCGACCACGCCACGTACGTAGAGGCAGACCGCGTCCTGCCAGCTGATCCAGTCGAGGATCCGGCCCGCGGCGTCGAGGGAAAGCACGCGCGTGGCGTGCAGCGCGGTCACCCTCGGCAGGTCTTCTTGAAGCACTTCCATCGTCATCGTGTCTCGTCCTTCACTACTGCGAAAGAGCGTTCCAGCAAGCCGAACTCCGTGCGGATCGCATGTGCGGTCCTGCCCCGACGGGGCGTTCGCCCGAGCATAGCCGATTATTGCGACGGTTTTGCACCGTTGCGGTACGGTTCTTGCGGGGCTGTGGCAGCCCCGAACCGCTGATATAGTGGGGGTTCGTTTACGCCCAGCCGGGTTTGGAAGGGGGGCCGGGGTGGCTTCCCAGGTCTGGCAGGTCAATGAGGGATACACAGTGGCAGAAGTGCTTTTCTATGAGCGTCCGGTTCCCCTGAACCGCACCGCACACCGCGACCTTCGTCTGAAGCCGGTGAACAACATCCGTTTCGCCGCCACGGCGCATTCCGTTCCGCTCACTGGTGTGGAATTTGCACCAGCCGCGCGCGATCTGCCCATCCTGTTCGCGGGCAACAGCATCGAAGACGCCGGCCCGATGGCCCTCCTCGGCCTGCGCCAGGGCGAGAACCTGCTCATCGGCGAGCAAGGTTTCTGGGAGCAGGGCCTGTACATCCCGGCGTTCGTGCGTCGCTACCCCTTCGTGCTGGCTGAAAAGCCGGCGGGCTCGGAAGGTGACGACTTCACCGTGTTCCTCGACGAGGGCTACGAGGGCTTCAGCCAGACCGAAGGCGAGCGCCTCTTCAATGAAGACGGCACCGATGCCCCCGTGCTGACGAACGCCGTGAACTTCCTCGGCGAATTCCAGGACCATGTCGCCCGCACGCAGTGGTTCATGGGCAAGCTGCGCGAGCACGACCTGCTCGAGCCGCGCACCATCACGCTGCAGAAGGAAGGCAAGGGCATCAACCTCAACGGTCTTTTCGTCATCAACGAGGAAAAGCTCCGCACCCTCGACGACAAGGTCGCCGTGGAATTCCTGCGCGAAGGCGCCTTCGGCTGGATCTACGCCCACCTGGTCTCGCTGGCCAACATCGATCGCATGGCCGCCCGCCTCGATGCACGCGAGAGCAAGGAAACCCCGGCAACCCAGGCGTAAGCGCTTCGGGCATGTCGTGAAAAGGCCGCCAGAAGGCGGCCTTTTTTTTGTAGGAGCGCGCCCTTGGTGTGACCCCCAGAAGTTGGACACCCGTTCCGCACCGGGAGTCCCTCATGTCAAAGTACACCACGCGCTTCAAGCTCAAGATCGTCAAGCAGTTCCATGCCGGCCCCCTTGGGGGCCGGCGGCT